>Ga0123355_10018399_pt1 | contig 11077 bp, 4 predicted proteins | sample TergutEmb28metaG_3_FD_89872 | JGI IMG/M metagenome (GOLD analysis project Ga0123355, IMG submission 89872) | Embiratermes neotenicus P1 segment gut microbial communities from Petit-Saut dam, French Guiana - Emb289 P1 | ecosystem: Host-associated > Arthropoda: Insects > Digestive system > Gut ...
AAAAAACCTATATTTATCCGTAGCTGAGTAGGCGATGATAAAAATTTGCGTTGGGCATATCGCACTCAAATCCAGAAGGTTTCATCAAGCGACAAGGCGAGGTTTGGCCCTTGTGTTCGCAATTCGTAGAAATTCAAGTATTTGGCGCGTTCGCAGAGTTGCTAAAAGCTATTATTAGCTTCGTCATGTCTGTCTGTCCGTCCGCATGGAACATCTCGACTCCCACTGAAATAATTTTCGAGAAATTGCATGTTTGAGGAATTTCCGAAAATCTGTCGAGAAAATTCACGTTTTATTAAAATCTGACAATAACGAGGGTGCTTTATATGAAGACCTATATACATTCATGATAATAGCTCAGTGAGGTCAAAAAACACATTTTGTGTTAAGTAAGCTTTTTTTTCCCCGATAATCGTGCCGTTTATGAGATATGGAAAAATATTGTACAGTCAGACAGGCCGCAGTGACAATATATTACGGCGCATGCGGACTACACGATGGGTAACTATGGCTGCAAACACTCCGATTATGTAATACTTATTGCTTTTCCACTGCAACAGTGGTTACGCGAACGCGCGTCAATGTTCGTACCGTGGTGTATGCTCATTGCTTGCCTTGTTTCTTATTTTCTTGCTTTTATCTACTCACCGTGCGACCCAGATGTAACTCGTATTACAACCGTAGTGACATTTGGTAAGAAATACTTTCTTTGCAAGACAGCGGATAAGATGTGTTGCCACCAGTAAGGCGCACAGTTGTGAAGTGACGGACAAACGAAGTAGACCCGAACGCTTGCCGAAGTTTGTGTGTGTGTGTAGTTGATAGTGTTTAGAAGCAATCCTGCGAAACTGCACAAAGAAGTTCTAGATAATTGCACGGTGTTCTTTCAGTGAAATATCTATTCTAATGATGGAGTAAAACTCAGGAGACATTACTTTTCAATTACACCTTCATGTACGACGTTTATGGTTGTCATAGCAACGTGGCTGAAATTTATAGTATTGTGGCATGTTGCGCCTTGCCGTGTTTCCATCCTCAGGGTCAAGCAGGCCAAGAAGACTTGACAGTGAGGATGAAGCTTCTACAATCCTTCTGAACATCTGAAATAATTTACCAGTCGATACGGTGTAACTTCACAGAGGACTCGGACTTTCACATCTTCGTATATTCTGTGTGACAAAACTTAATGTGATTTTGATTTCGCAAAAACTTTACTATGTGCTTTTTATGTGGATAGTGCCTGGTACCAATTTGCACACAGGCAATGGCTAGTATGAATTTTTTTCGTTACTGTCTGATCCCTGCCGTGATGGTGCTAAGATATACCTCGATTACGCCACCGCTTACTCCTAAATTATGTCACATTTGCCCTTCACCACTTGTAGAGTGAAAACGGAATGTGATGGCACACGCACAGAAACCAGATTCGGTCTTCCAGCGAAACGGACGAGTCCATTTATATCGGCGGGGGTATCAGTTCAGTCGAGTACTGGCTTTCTTGGAGTGCGAGTCAAGCTGAAGACTGCTGGCTACCCACTCCATTCGCCTCTTTCCCCTTCACTTCTCCTCCCGTGCGTCGCCATGTGCCACCAGATTCAGTTTCCACTCTACTGCTCTCGACTCATTACGTGAAATAAATTCCAACAATAGATGTTTTTTTTGGTCGTGAACTCTAGTTACAGGAGGGTGACTATTCTTAAGTGCTTGCTTCATTGTCACACGTCACAGGCAAAATATTTCGTTTAGAAATCAGTGCCACTTCTTCGCTCGATTTAAAAAATAGTGCTTGTCCACTGTCGACACACAACTTTTATTGCTAAAGAAATCTTGTACACATATATCTGTAGCGGCGTACATTGTTGTCAGGATAATCAAATACTTACTTACTTACTCTATGGTGCAGAGTCCTTCTTGAGAAGCTAACTGGTTTGCAGCTTGTCAAGAAATTCCCCGCATTTCAAGGAACCCGAAGGTGAAGGTTCATTACCGCTCTCACAAGCGTTCGCCACCTGTCCCTATCCTGGGCCAGCCCAATCCAGTACATATACCCACATCCCACCTCCTGCAGATCCATCCTAATATTATCGACCCATCTACGCCTAGGTCTCCCCAGTGGTATCTTTTCCTCCGGTTTCCCCACCAAGACCCTATACAACCCCCTCTCCTCAACCATACGCGCCACATGCCCAGCCCATCTCAAAGTATAAAAATACAAAACCGTATAAATACAAAATGGCATTTGTCTTTACTGAGAATGTCTCGATTTTTACAATATTATTTACTATATTGACGTTATATTTGCTTTTTTGTTGCAGCGTTATCGACCTTTTTTTCTCTACTGATCTCTATTGAAGTTTATCCCTTTACAAGCTTCTTAACATTTATAGCTGTGTACAATTGATACGTTTTAAAAATGTGGTTTCTTTCGTTGGTTTTAAAGTTGGCTGTCAGTAATGTCTGCAGTGGAACCTTTTAAAGACCAAACCTAATCTGCCTTACCTAAGGAATCAGTCCGTACCGCGCTGTAAACACTTTCCACCAGGGTTATAAAAACCGATCAGTTTATGATGTATAAATCAAACGTCGCTGCATATTCTGAGATCCGTACAAAACACTCAACGCCAAGCGAGCACCATGTAGAATTTTTTAATGTTGAACCTCGTGGTAAGTAAAGAAACCGCTAAGCTTGAAAGGTTAAATGTGAATATGAAATTGATAATCAACGAGATGTGATATTTGTTTCTTTGGACATAAAACGTGTGCAAGTATTCCTACAGATGAGCTACTAATTGTAATAAAAGACGCACTTGACACTGATTTTGTCAAGTTGGCCATAGATAACGAACCCTAATGTAACGTTTCTCTAAGACAAAATTGCTACAGTTTCAATATATAATATACGAAAGGGAGACGTAGCGATCGGAACTCGCATGTCATCCATTTTCTCAGAATTATACAAGGTGGTTCAAATATGACCGGGACTATTTGTGTGTAAACAAGCCGCACTGCGCAGCAGCTGTGCGACCTTGAGAGAGTGAAGCCACAACCTCCACCCTCCCTCCTGCTCGGGTTAGAACATGTTCAGTCTTGTCTGGGAGTTGCTAGAGTGATGAGCGAACAGAAGGTAACCGTGCATCTCGGTACAATCGTGTAAAGAAAAAGCAACTTGATGCACCGCTTATAACTTAGCATATTCCGTCAACCTCTACATGTTTCGGGCGTATCTAGGCCCATCATGAAAAGATACAAAGGCCACAAAGCTCACTACCATGAGCTTTGTGGCCTGTGCAGTAGTACTGTAGAATAACAAGTACCAACTGTTGTATGCATACGGTTGTACCTCCTGATGATGGGCCTAGATACGTCCGAAACATGTAGAGGTTGACGGAATATACTAAGTTATAAGTGGTGAATCAAGTTGGTTTTTCTATACAAAATTACACATTATTTAATTACAGGTACATCCATCTAATGTGACACTAACGAAACATCCCATTAAGGATTATATAAACATAAAATACGTAAATCTACGTAAGTAAACAGTAGTATTATTTTAAAAAATTATCTGACTTCCATAATACGTAAATGATTATTAATTAGTGCTAACTCTATTAGAGTAATCATTAAAACTAACATTATCTACTATTTAATTTAATACTTGTCGAACAAGATGCGACTTATTCAGTTTATTACATTTCTGTAGGCAGCTCTACATGTTTCGGGTGTTGACACCCATCATCAGGAGCTGGTACAGCTGTAATTACAGCTTCTGGTATCGATTAACCGCATCTACTGCCGTCCGCTCTCGTTGTTGAGTTGGAACTCAACAACGAGAGCGGATGGTAGCAGATCCGGTCAGTCAATACCAGAAGCTGTAATTACAGCTGTAACAGCTCCTGATGGTGGGTGTCAACACCCGAAACATGTAGAGCTGCCTACAGAAATGTAATAAACTGAATAAGTCGCATCTTGTTGGAAAATTATGAAATTAAATTCACGATGCACGGACCCATTTATATAAAATGTATTCGACTGATTATTAAAACTAACATCATCTACGTAATTGGGTATTTATAATTAGACATCACACTCTATCGTAACTAAATAATTCAGGAAAATGTAGGTAACACATTTTTGAAAAGCACCAAATTGTACCCAGTTATAAATGTTCTGAAATTTTGAAGGGGTTCAAGTCTAAAAAAAAAAAAAAAAAAAAAAAAAAAACATAAATATTATAAGCAGTATTGTAAAGAATCGAAATGTTATTCCCCAGTAAACTGTCGCCCTGTGTTTCGTACTTACTCAATATTAATATGTTTGGACATATTTTTATTTTTATTTTAAGTGATCACCTTAAGACGACTGAATAAGTCCAAACATATTGTACGTAATTCCGGGAGAGTTGCCGCAGCGGGAGAGATACCGCATGTTTTAGTTTGGTGGGTTCTGGCAATCCTCTGGAGATCACAGCCCATGAACTTTATCAGTGATTCTAGAGAGGTACTGTGAGTGCACGTAGTGAATATCGGCGCTGTTTTGCAAGAATGATGACTATATGCGGCGAGTTTATTAATTTCACGCTGGAACATTTTCTAGTGCCCACGAAATATGTCGTAATTAGTTCCAGTCGCTGTAACTATGGAATCACGATACGTTACAGGTTTCCAGCGTTGTTGACCTTGCCTTTACACCACGTTGCAGCCATGTCCTTCATTCCGTTCGGCAAGTGGGGAGGATGGGGTTGTGGCTTCTCTTCCTGAAGATTGGGAGAGACGTCGCAAAAAGTATGGGAGAGATGCCGCACTTAAATAATTTCAAATCTGTTTGATAAAAATGCATATATGTTTCAGAGTAGTAAAACTTTTTCCGTGCTATCTCTGTATCTTACAACTAGACTAAATCGTTGTTTCTAAAAGCGATGATAAAATCATAAAAATTATCGCGCATATTCAGATATTCTGAGCAGCACGTTTTATCCCACGCAGACAGACTGTTCGTGCGACTTCATACAGGTTTTCTAGAGAAAAGGGAATTTCAAAGCAATTTAAATGACGAAATTGAAACTGAAGGAAATGACTTTTTTTTTTTTAAACCAGAATTGAGTGTTCGCCGTGCCGAAAATCTCCCTTTAGCTACAGCTAAAAAATGAAATGGTAAACTTTTGGAACATTTTTAATGTGTTTGAGAGAGTAGCGACCGAAAATAACCTTTCTGACACACCTGGGAATATTTTAAACACTAATGTAAGTGACATACACGTAAATAACTAACCTGACTTTGTAATAATAGAAAAGAGGTCCGAAATGTTCGTTTTGTAACATCTGGAGAAAAGAGTGAAGCTATAAGAGTGATAGCATGACCATAATGCTGGAGGTCAATTTCTGCGCTCTGTTCTAATACTCAGGTTCGTCAACAAGAAACAGAAGTTCCGTGATGGCATACGCGCAGGCTTAGACTTTTACATGAACCGGAATTCGTCGTACATTAGAACTGACTTATTCAACGAGTCGTTCACAAAGCATTTTCTCAAACACGCGTTAAGGGAAGTCATTATACAATTAGATGGGCACAGAGCTCATTGCAGCTTCCCTTTACTGCTTTAGACTGCTGTTGAGAATAACGTTACCATCATTCGTCTACCGAATCGCCCTACTCACACCTTGCAACCTTTGGAGAAGTGCTTTTTGGACTTTTAAAGAGTTACTTCAAAAACGAGATCTCAGCTTGGAAAATCATTCGATGTCGCATGGCGCGGCTTGTTGGGTTTGCTTGGAGTACAGCTGCGTCCGTATGTGTTGGTGTAAGTGCTTTTGATTCAATGGACATTTATCCTTTCAACCGCAATAGAGGGCCCGAATGTTTGTTCACCATTTCTTATACCAACATAACTGTAACTTCTGTGGAAATAACATGTCCAAATATGGCTCCGGTTTTGTACCCTCTACTCCAGTAACCAACTCTCAAATTGTGTTACCTATCTTTGCAGAAGGTTCGTTAAGTAATCAATTATTATATCTATATCTATATCTATATCAATATCTATACCTATATATAAATCTAATCTATATATCTATATCAATATATATATATATATCTACATATAAATCTAATCTATATATCTATATCAATATATCTATATCTCTATATATCTATATCCATAATTATATATATCTATATATCTGTGTCTTTACATCTATATCTATATCTATGTCTATTATCTGTCATTTCTACTGGCACTTCCCCTGAAGAAATTACTGCCTCCAGACCTTTGAATAAAATCAGTCCAGTACCATAAAATCAGTCCAGTACCATACAATACATATATTTCCCACTAAAGAAGGTAGTAACATCGAGGAAAAGCGAAAGAAGCAAGGAGGAAATAAAGTCAAAGAGGAGAGAAATCGGAAGTGTAAACGCTCCCAATACTTCAGGTCTACATCGTCAGAAAATGCAGACAAAGAAATCAAAACAGTTATTCATATTCAAGATGCATCGAAGATTTTGAAACGGAATGCATAAGTGCTGGGGAAACTACTTGCAGACACCTGAGGAAGATGACTGGATTGGATTTGTGAGGTACAGAAACTGTCTGCGCGAGTTGTCTTCTCCATACAAAAACAAATGGGTCGAGTGCGGTAGAAAGTTACTGCGACAGAAGAACAGCAAGATGCAGATGAGGGTCTATAAAATTTCGTTCAATGCCACTTAGACTTAAGTTCATTGGGTTCAGATATTGTGTGCTTATGATATATTTTCTATTTTGTGTTGATATTGCTTCATTACTGTGAATAAAGTTCGTCAGATATCATTTACTTAGCTTGCGTCTTGAATTCACAGGATATTTTCAAATCGTGGCATCTCTCCCTACATAGGGGCGTCTATCCGTGCCAAAAAGCGGCGTTTCTACCTGCATGTCCGGGAGAGACGCCGCAAAGATTTTTTTTTTGTCGCCCTATGTCTCGAAGACTTTCATTTCTCGGATTTTTTTCGTACGTCTTAGTAAAATAGAGACCTTAATATAACGGGTCTGAATTTTCATCTGTTTTAACGATTTTCGGATTGAGTTAACAGCGAATTTGCAACAAGTGTTTCGTCTCTTCCCGAATTGCCGTATGTCGCTAGAGTTAATGTGAACAGAATTTGTTTACTAGTAAACGTGGTGGTTGATGGTGTACAAGTACTATTTGTTAATACAGATAAAGTAATAGCATACCAAACCTCAAAATAATCTTCTGTGTTTTTAAATATTCTGTAGATCTAATGGAATCTAATACCTTTAAAACCTACTTTCGGAATTTTATTTTTGGAAAATAGAATTGATCGTGGAAATTAAGAACGTAAAATTTAAATCACACACTGGGAATCAAAGTTTAAGGGATGGTTGTTGGCATATTTCGGTGTCATGTGTGCAGCATGTCAGAAATGAATGGTGGTATTCGGTATCGTCTGGCCTCTTAAACCTAGCTGAAGATAACGAACAGAACGAAGTATTCAGCACTGGAAGAGACTTCCAACACTGTGTAAATAATGGTCGTTTGGTGGAGTCAGTTGACAGTGCAGGATAGCTGTTCTGACGTCATGGAATGGTTCTCTGCATACGATCCATCCAGCTTATTTACAAGATAGTCATTCCTGTTTTGTTGTTAAACTCGGCTTAACTCTCTTTTGGTGTCAGTGACCTCACGACTGTTCCAAGACCGTGGAGTCCAACGGTACCTTGCGGGTCATAGTAAAACTTGTTTGTGGTAATATGTAAATAACCATGTTTTTGAATTGTACAAGTAATATGAATCACGTGTCATGTACTGTATATAGTTAATATAAGTACGTTATGTATTATTTATATTTAATGTACGCATTTTTAGGAGCGTTAGCGACTATCAGCTTCGTCATGTCTGCCCCTTCTGTCCGTCCGCATAGAACAACTCGGCTTCCACTGGATGGATTTTCATGAAATTTGATATTTGAGTATTTTTCGAAAGTCTGTTGAGAAAATTTAAGTTTGATTAAAATTTGACAAGAATTACGGGTACTTTACATGAAAACCTATGCAATTCTATGATAGTATTTCGTTCAATTCTTCTCAGAATGGGAAATATTTCAGACAAAGCTGTTGATAACATCAAAACACACTTTGACGTTCAGTAACCCTTTTCCGAAAATCATGCAGTTTATGAAATAATTTGGAAAAATATAGTAGAGCCAGGCAGACAGCAAATGACAATATAATACAGCGCATGCGCATTGCATGCTGGATAACTAAGGCTACAAATCCACACTCATAATATATACAGGGGTACTGATAAGTTCTTAGCCCGACCAGGACGGAAACAAGCTAATGTTTCTGTCAGAATGGCGTGAATTTCCTTCGGCGCCTTGCCTTGCAGGGGGGGGGACTTGAAGACAGCTCGCGTCTCGATGTTGTTGAAATTGCGCGCGTCCCTGACATGCTTCCGAACTTGTTTCCTTCCTGGTCTGGCTAAGGACTTATCAGCACCCGGTAATTATTGTTTTTTCACGGCAACAGTGGTTACGCGAATGCGCCTCAATGTCATGTTATACGTGCAGTGCTTGTCTTGGTGATGTTCCTTTTACATTTTTTAATACGACAGCAAAACAACTGTTTGAGACTAACTTACGTGCATCCCTACAGTTTAGGAAAAAAGCGGAAGTTATATCGCCTGGCAGCCTGTACTGACGGATTACATTGAACAAAGTCCTTGTAAAGAAACTAGCGCTCTTTGATCAGATCAAAAATTGATATTGCTTTGACGGAAACCGAAATTTCAATACTGTACACAAACACACAACACTCGTACGTATCTCGTGTTGGACGAATTCGGTCGACACTTTAGTAATCTCTTTCCTTAAGCTGACTTTTGTGTTTATCCTTCATTTACATTTGGGTCTCGCAAATTGACTTTTTGTGTCATGGTTATCAAGTAAATTGAGGAAAAATAATAAAATTCCAGTCGATCACAACGTATATTCTCAATCGGATGTTTAGGCTACATGTTACGGATGAATAAACAAATCCGTCTTCAAGCAATACAAAGGGATATGTTCTGTTTAGTTATCAAGTATAGTTTTGTGCGCAGTTTTATCTTTCTCAAGGGCGCCACATGCTTTTGGTAGTTGATTATCTTCAGTAGCACTGGGAGAAGCGGAGTCCTACGTACGATAAGGCTCCTCGTTTGGCATTTTTCTCCCCTTTTCCTTTGCTTTTAGAATCATAATTTTAAATAACCAGATAAGGGTTTTTTTTTTACGATGGCTCAACAGCCCCCATTGGGTCAAGACCTCCACATTAGCAGGAATTCGTGATCAAACTCATACACACCACAGACGTTAGGACTCCTCTGGACGAGTGATCAGCCCGACGCAGGGACCTCTACCTTACAACAAACAACACTCACAACAGACAGACAACCATGCCCCCCTTCGGGATTCGAACCAATAATACCAGCAAGCGTGACCGTGCGGCCACTGGGATCGGCAGATCACGGAGTTCAGTAGCTTTAAATCAGGTTGTCAGATTTGAAGGTGCAGTAGTAATCAAAGTTAGATTGTACCGCACATTGACGACTGGAATCGTAATTACAGTGCGGTGAATTACCGGTTCAGCCGTAATGTAGGCAGTATTAGTAGCGAGTGTAATTAATAACAATGCACAGAATAAGTGGTAAGGTTAAATTGCTGTTCAAAATACAACCAAGATAGGAAGTTCGGAGGGCAACACAAAGATTAAGTAAGTCTTTCAACATGCAAGTCGGTGTGACTACTTCTGTGTAGTATGTAGGATACAGGCTAGACTCCCGAGGAATCGTGGCTCAGAGCTCGGCAGGGGCAAGAGAATTATTTATTCTCCAGCGCCTGTGTGCGGCCAATGGGGCTCACCGAGCGTTCTGTGCAGTGGGTATCGGGGGCCGTTTTCTAGGGGCTAAAGCGACAAGGGCCTAAAACTGACCACTTGCCCTTTTTCAATAACGAGGTTAAAAATAGAACTCTGAGTTTACCGCCACGCCCAATCCATGTCTCATTATGGCGTGTAGTGTGACAATTTTATATCTATATCTACACCGACATCTATATATATATATATATACACGTACATGTAACGGAGGGTTGTACTTAACGTTGACTTACAGCAACCAAGTACAAGAAATCGAGCATTTGTTATTCCTGTATTGTTCGGTCAATGACCCTGAACATCGAGGCGCACTGAAATCCAAGACATGTCGGTGATCTGACGTGGTTTCATAAAATCGGTCTGTGTTTGACTTCTGAGTATTTGTTCCGATAATTTGCTTTGCGCCAGCTCAATGCCTGTCATATTTAATGAGAAATACCGACCTTGCACGTGTTCAGGTGTTCAGCTGTGGCTAGCCACTTCTTTACGTACAGGGTGCCCCCACATACTATCCAAGGCCTCTTTCTCCTCTAAGATCCACAAAAAGAATTACTTTGAATCTTGACCATTTCCTTCTCCCGTAGTGTTGTTCAGAGTTTTTCATTTGTACCGATCCGCGCATTCTCCAGACCTTGTGTAATTTCTTCTTCGCCTCATGTATGATTTTATTCCTTTACGTTGTATTGAATATTGAATCTGTAATTATGGTTTGTTGATGTTGATGTCAACGGAGAAAACGCGTGCTTGTATTTGTTCTGCACACCCAGTTACCTCCGCTCTTGACCTTTGCCCCGTGGCCCAGCGGCTGTATAGATGTCTGACCTGTGTATAATTTATTTCATTTTATTCAGTTCCGTATTGTCAAAGTTCGGTTACAAAATCAAGAAATCACAGCTGAGACCTTCAATGAGATTTGATGCACCTGTTTGGCTGAATGAGAAGATAGCGGTTTGTGACGCCATCTGGTTTTTCTTCGATGGGTGCGGAAGGTCGCGAAGACGGTATCTACCAATCTACACGGTGTCGCGTCCCGAGACACCGTTAACTTCTGCTGTCTCGTCGATGACGGTGGAGACAGCAGGTTCTTCTGAATTTTGGAACGGTATCTACCAATCTACACGGTGTCGCGTCCCGAGACACCGTTAACTTCTGCTGTCTCATCGATGA
>Ga0123355_10018400_pt1 | contig 11077 bp, 8 predicted proteins | sample TergutEmb28metaG_3_FD_89872 | JGI IMG/M metagenome (GOLD analysis project Ga0123355, IMG submission 89872) | Embiratermes neotenicus P1 segment gut microbial communities from Petit-Saut dam, French Guiana - Emb289 P1 | ecosystem: Host-associated > Arthropoda: Insects > Digestive system > Gut ...
CGGTTATAAAAACCAATCAATTTATGCTGTAAGTGGCACAAGTCGCTGTTTGTTCTCAGATAAATACAAAACACATAAATGCAGTGTGGGCAGAGCGTACAGTTGTTGAATGTTAAACCTGTTGTACCATCACGTAACCAGTAGGCTTTAAAAGGTTAAGAACATAAATATCTAGCGCATTTGATCTGTATATCTCTATAATAACACACAAAGAATGATTCTGATGAAATTTAGAGTTATACACTTTGTTCAGAAAGGTTATACAAAGGAATTCCTTTCGAAACAGTAGTCCAGTTCAAGAGTTGTTATCATACAAGCATCTTGTCCTCATAATGCATTATCCTTTAATCAACGGGCTTAAAAGTCTCTCTAACTGCAGTTTTATTTATTTATTTTATACACTTGTTTCAGTCTATAGTTACAAGATTTAGACTCAGTGCATCCAATTTCGAATCCATTAAAAATGTAAGCTATAACAGAAAGAAAATTTTATCTCAGTAATTAACCAACTTGATGCACAAAGTTTTGTTTTATAATAAGTTTATTTCATGCCGCTACATGTTTCGAGCACGTGCTTGAAACATGTAGAGGCACGAAATAAACTTATTGTAAAACAAAAATTTTGTGCATCAAGTTGGTTAATTACTGAGATAAATATACTGGGATATGCGGTCAGCAAAACGTCAAAAAGAAAAAGTAAAATGTTCACAAAATTTAACTTTTTTTACACTAGTTACTGTAAATAGATCCATACAACGGAATGTGTGCATGCCTGGCCCTCTGTCAGTTTGTTATATCTTCGAGAGAACTGAACGGATTTCGACGAAATTTAGTACTGGGAGGTCTTTACTGAACGTCATGAAACTAATTTAATTCTGGCTTATATGGCCTAAAACAAAACCCATATTCATGACGTTCAAATTGAAAGTTATCGATTCTTTCTTCAAATTTGGCACATAATACAAGACTTGGCGCGATAATTGATGTGCAATTTAATTATTTACCGTGTAAAGTCTTATGAAAATAATGAATGAAGAGAAACCAATGATCATTTAAAAAAATAAATCATTCAGCCATTTATTTTTAGTAACATTTCCAAAATGTTTCGATTCTTAATGGACTGGTTGAGATAGTCGGTGACTGTCGTGACCAAATAAGGACTGGTTGAGACAGTCACCGACTGTCTCAACCAATCCTTATTTGGTCACGTTTGAAGAAGCTTGCTCTCCAGATAGTATGATCTGTACCAGAGGCTCCAACTACAGTTTCATGCACTCCTGATGATGGGCGCGATGGACTCCCGAAACATGTATAGTAATTTAGCAGTAAATAAATACCTGCGTATTGTTGCATCTTGTTGGATTTGTTCAACCTAAAACTAGTCACGTAATTAAATGTTAAAAACAAAGACTTATATAAACGAAAGAACCACGACAATACATGACTCAGTGGCTGCTCTATCGTAATGTGTATGTTGATGATTTTTCACTGTTTATTTTCATAATTTCTATGTACCGTTTGATAGAAATTCTTCATCAGCTTCGGTAACTTTCAGAAGTTTCCATAAAGCATGTCCCTTTAAAGTAAGTTACGGAAATTTAAAGAATAAAAGAATAAACTTGGTGGTTCTCGTAACTAGAGGAGATTATTAGAAAAATTGGATACAGTAATGCCGGCAAGCATATTTTGCAGTTCTGCTGTATACTTATCTTATTTGTAACTATTTCTAACGATCACAATGACACCATAAAGAAATAAGAGCAAACATTATCGATCGAGGTCCAATAGATCCGTAAAAGGACTTTTCTTTTTTGGTACGTGTGTACTTAACTGAATAAAAATGACATGATTTTTGGCTGTATGACGTGATATTTGTAGTATAATTTTGTTGTTTGCGGGCAGAAGGGATATGATGTAATAACGCCATCACCCGAAATTCCCAAGACTATTGAACACTGTATCGCACGAGTTAAACGACTGGACGGTTTCAGAGCGCAATGGCTGTAGCGACTGGACATTCCTGCGTCATGTCCTAGCTTCTGTGTAAAGCGGTCAAGCATTTCCTGGGATATTAATGAGTCTGGAACTGGAATTCCTTTACCCCCACTTGCACTATCTCTCTCCAGAGCTTTGGTTTCTACCTTCCCTCTTTATAGTCAGAAGCACTCTTTTAACTTTCAAGTTATTACATCTCGTTGGAAGGCAGTATGTCTTGAGGAGTCGACCAACCTCAATATGAAACTTATTAGCTACATAGAATCTTACATTTTAATATTCTGGCAAGTAGCCTTAAGGTATCAGAAATAGAATAGTGCGGCTCTAAATGGTTATGACGCGATATATCTTTTGCAGACGCGTTATATTTTAGGACTTCCTCCATCGTTTAAGTTTTATTCTTTTGTAGTTCTTTCTATCTTTTCTTTTCGTATTGGACGATAGACAAGATTCCAGAAAGTGTCGGTTGTAAATTGGGTGCAAACTGAAAACTCAGGTCATCTGAGATGTTAGAATATTTTCATTGGTAAATTGTTACTCACTTTATGAAAACCATAAAACCCGTCCAAACGTCGGTAGCTATTTATCAATCCCAGAAGACCCGAATCTTTAACGGCACCACTGCGGGAAACTCAAATCTTGTAGGTGCAGAGTGTTTTACTTCTTTGTGGTTTACGTGTATTAACAGGTATAGCAGTCCCATTACAGACCTGGAGTGGCCCAGAGGGTTCCAGGAAATTAAGGTTCCCTGATTTCATGACAACAGCACAGGATAGTGATAAGGTTGTCAGCCTTACGCACAGGCCGCCTTTACCCCCAGGAAATGCTCCTGGTACTCATTTCTGTTAGAGGCTGAGTAGATCCCAGGGCCATAATGCGATCGGAAGGATTTTATGTCAATGAAAATTTCCAATGACACCAGCTGGGATCGAACCAGAGACCTTACGATTTGTGGCGCAGCACCTTAACCACTGTGCCACCGCGGTCCCTGGTTTATTAACAGGGGCGTCAATAATTCAGAGGAAACCAAACACAGGTACGAATGCCAGGATGATTTTATTAAATAATATTGAAGGAAGATTTTGTACTGTAATTTGACTTTAAGTGCAAGGACGCATGTAAACTTCAAAATAAACTTAGGATACCTGGTCTCCAACTAGAGATTTAAGCAAAGAAATTCAGTGCATCTGTTCTGCATGTACAAACAGCAACGAAACTCATTACAACTGCTCTCCAGATAGATATTTAAACAGCGAAGAAGCTCGGTAAAGCTGGTCTTTAGACACAGATCTGAACAGCAGAGAAACTCAGTACAGTTGGTCTTGAGACACAGATTTAAACTGCGTAAGGAAATCAGTCCATCTGGTCTTCAAATACCGATTTAAACAGCAAGAAACTCAGTACTGCTGGTCCAAGACAAAGATTTAAACCCCAGACCTTCCGATTACGAAACCTTAGGGCTATCCACTCGGTCGAGACATTCGTTCCAGAATATTCTAAAATTATATGAGATGTGACAAAATTCATAAACAAAGCGACGTTTACGTACAATATCTGCATAAAACTTTCTAGGCGTAATAAAAAGCGTGCTTTGTGATTTCTCATATCCCAGCTACCTACGCTTGATGTGTTGCAGAATTTGTTGTTACATATGGATTACATTAAACATTCCGGAACTAGACTCTGTTATAATTTGTCAAATATTAACCATACCCAGTTTCATTCTAAATTAAATGTGTTTCCAGTAATATTCCAGTTTTTGTACAAAGAACCGTTTTCATAAAAACGGATGTACCACGTAGTTTTATTTAAGCTTCATACTTCATAGAAAAGAGGTTATAATTTATAATTTTATAACAATAAAATTCCATTCACAGTACCAAACTTTATCGAACTGCATCACGGAATTATGGAAATGAAACATGCATACCGATAATTTGGAGTTCATTACGAGAAATACGCTTTCATTCCTTGGGTTCTGTGCAAAAGAAAAGAAAGGTTTAAAATTGGACTTCATTCTAATTAAGCCCTTTGAATACCGTCAGTACGCATTATATACAAAGTTTCATTTCTTTCGTTACAGAGAACACATAGTTATTCCATTAGAAAGAACAGTCGCTTAGTGCTACATAAACAGTCGGTCTTCACTGGCAGAAATGAATGTAACACATAATACGAGTACTTACTGCGCCGGCACAAGGCAGAGCTTTTCAATATTAAACCTGGGTGTACACATAGTTGCCCGTAAGATTTAAAGGGGATCAGCCGATCCGAGTACAGCACAACAAATTCTTCTTGGAGATGGCAGCCAGACAATTTTTAGTCGTCAGAATTTTGTGAATGATCCGTGGAGATTTGTGTACCTGCACCGTCTAATGAGCACACAACCCCATCTTCACCTTCCTTGATAGCATTACAAATGGATTTTCTCAATCCATTTACCATAATATGTGCTATGTAAAATTACTGCTAAACAAAGATACTCTTGCATAGAGATTTGCTGTAGGGGAAGAGAAATTTCGTGCCGAGGTAGCTGTGGATCTGGGATTTTGAAAATTGCAGAAACGAACTAAGAATAATTATTCTGTATAGTAGTGGAATGTATTAAAAGAAAGGACTAGGTGCTGTGGCGATCTGGTACCCTCAATTGGGTTTACTTTAAATTATGGAGCCGGTAGTATGGTAATTCAAATAATATTCTGGATAGATGGACGAAATAATCATCGTAGTAATAAATGTAATTTTAATTGTCTGGCCGTGTAATGGTAAATTTTCACTTTTATGGAAATACAGAAGTATTATGTTGACATTTTTGTATGATGATTGAAATTTTTTTTTGTCTGACGTTTCGGCCCTAGTTCGAGTCATGGTCTCCCCTTACGGGGCTTCGCGATCACACTCGTCGGACACACCACACTCGGTAGGACTCCTCTGGACGAGTGATCAGCAAGACTAGAAACCTCTACCGTGCAACGCACGACACTCACAAGCGACAGACAACTATGCATCTGCCGGATTTGAACCCACAGTCCCATCAAGCGAGCGGCTGCAGACCTACGCCTTAGACCGCGCAGCCACTGGGATCAGCGAAAAATTTTATAGAAGTATTAATTCAGGAAAATGTGGTCTGAAGTTCATGCTTTATCATCATAGTTAGGGCCAGTACTATTTAAAGCCCGTTAAAAACCGGCCGATCGTTGGATAGTTCGAGGAGAATAATTCTGGTGCTACTTAACGGGTCTAGGAATTTAGTTAAATAACCTGAGTCAAGAAGTGGTTAACTATAGAGACATACTGTAATTATCATATCGCTATGGAAGAGGTTATTGTTATTAAAATAGAATATAATGTGTGTATACATACATATGTTTTTTTAGAATATATTAGCGGCTAGGGGATCGATAAGGGAATTATTTGGAATACGATAAGGCAAGATCCCTTCCAGTCCAAGCTTTTCAAAAAGTACTCCACTCCACGGAATTAGTTAAGTCAGTCAGTCAGTTAGTTAGATTTGAGGAGAGGCATTTAAGGAAAAGGAAATTAGAGTAAGAGTGGGGAAAGGGGTGTTGGTTACGTATTTCAAGGACTGGTTCAAACCAATTTCCCCGTCTTTCTATCTTAACTCCTTCGTAAATTGACGTTCCTAATACTCATGGTCGATTCCCCACCCCCCAGTAATATTATGAGCCAAGTTACGCCTATGATAGAAAGTATCCGTTATTCTTGTCAGATATGAATGAAATTTGACTTTTCTCGACAGATTTTCGAAAATAAACATAAAATTTCATGAAAATCCATTAAATTGGAGTCCAGTTGTTCAATGCGGACGGACAGATAAACAGACAGACGTGACACATCTATTAGTTGCTTTTCGCAATTTTGCAAGCGAGCCTAAAAATGCTTTGTTCAGTTATACAGATTTAATTATCCCATCATTCGCGTCATTATTTATTGTTCTGAATACTGATAAATTCTTTTTACGCACTAGGAGTTTGGTAATATATTCTCTTTTGTATTTTAGTTGAACTACGGTAGAATTTTTTGGGTGTAGTTAACTCTCCGAGAGGGGGGAGGGAGAGTGAGAGAGAGATATGAACGCGACGACATCTAATGTCAAACTACAGAAACATCACAGTGACATCTTAGGTCAGATCCATGGAACTGCGAAAATATCGCCGGATTTCTAGTAACAAAATGGTACACGTTGATCGACCGATTTCGATGTATCGACAAATTTCTCATAAGGGAAAAGAGTAGTGACGTCATGTTAATTTTCCGTACGCAGTTAGAAGTAGTTGTAGGACCTAATCAATAAAAGAAAACAGTATAGAATTATACGCCAGTGCCATGACGGGTATGTAAGTATAATGTTTATTGTGTGACATTTGTGTTATGCAGGCATTTGAAGAAGAATATTACACAACTAATTTTACATACAGAAAGGGACGCAAAGCGTCTCTCCAACCTCCCAGATTTCTTCTTTCGTGTGTATGTACACATTACATGCCATATTTTGCTAAGTTTAACTGTATGTTGGAATTTAAGGAAGCGTTTAAACTTACAAAACAGTGATTCTTGTATGTGGTGGTGTTTGCGTTGTGGTTGGGAAGGTAATTGCATGGTAACGTATGTAAAAGAGGTTAACCTTCTTGTTTCCATCCTTCCTAATCGTTATGGTTCCCTTTACATTATGGTGTGTGATATTTTGGATTTAACTTTCCTTATTATTGCCATGTAATGATAATTCATACTCTTGGCTTACAGACTTATATGCTAACCAATGAAACTGTTGCACGTTTGTGATGTGGGTATCGTTCCAGTAATTGTGGATACACCAACGAAGCCGGATAACAACCACTGCGAATTGAATAAAAGAAAGGAAAAGGTACAGCACAATATGTATATCTTAGGTAAAATCACATTATTTTGCAGACCTGGTGACAATTATCCACAGAGATAGTTCTCCAGTTTGGTATCAGAAGTTCTGTAGTCATTTTGATTGAATTTATTTCCCAAACTAAGTGGCGAGAATGTATGTTGAAAACTGCTGATTTATTCTTGGCAAGAATTTTTTGCAATCACTGCCATCTTTGGTGTGTAGGTAATAAGGTCAAATAAATGACATGTACTTGTGCTAGAAATTTCCTGCTTTATTTTTATATTCCGACTGTGGGTTGGCTGCTATAGGTTCGTTTGTCACAGGTTTGTACTATACATTTTCGCCACATTTTTTGCACATTTCCACTTCCAGTTGCACATTGTATGCACTCTTTAATATATCTTGCCTTTTCCACTTAGGGTAGTATGCCTCAAATTTGTATCACACATTTTTAACACATTTTTTCCACCTTTCGCCATCGGTTTGCCTGCTTTAGGTCAGTATATATATACTACTTTTGGTTATAGTGTATATACGTCATGTACATGATTTTTGACATTTCAGCTGCTGAGGCTTTTATATGTACACAGTATTATACATTGTTATATATGCATTATGTACACACATCTCCTGCACCAATATGCCACCATCATGCCAGCCGAATATCCCTTTACCATGTGATAAAGCGATTTTAATTACCACAGCAGCTTTTCTCTTGTGTGGGAGCTGTATGGGAACATTCAGAATTCTGTACACCAAGTCTTATGGTGTAGTGGTTATGGTTGGTACTTCTACAACCAATTATTAGACTGAACTTGGTTGTAATTCCATGTATGTTTATGGTGTTGTGTAAAATAATACAGGCGTGTTATGATGAACCAATAGCAGCAAGATCACTGGCATGTATATGAATGAGAAACATACAGGCATGCATCAAGGCAAGAGAAGCTTTTGTAGATCTGGGTTCAGGGAAGTAGTGCGTTTTTAAATTCTTTTAACTTTGCTGTGTACAGGTGCTGCCACCTGCTTTATAGTTTTGGCACTACTTTCCCAAGTATTGCCAAGTACACTTATTCATTCATGACCTTGCCGTAGGATTATTCCAAGGATTTTCTGTTGTCTTTGTACAGTGAACTTTTATTTATCCTGGATGAATGAGTTAGCTTGGTCCATAAACACATGCTCATGGCTGTTTGAGGTTAGGTATTTGTAATGATTTTTAGTGACATCTGTTGTACATGAACACTGAGCAGCAGAACAGTGTTACCATCTGTTTCACATTGCTAAATAATGCAAGCCACATCCCATGATTTCCAGAAACCTAACACATGGCATGAATGAGATTAGTGGTTAATTTTTTGTTTATTTGCAGCTCTGTTTTAAATTACTTATGCACCTGAAAACATGTTTCAGGTATATAAGATTGTGATGATGGAATCACTTATTTCGTGCACTTTTCGATCATCTCATGTTGCAAGTGATAAGTAAATGTACAAAAGTTAAAATCGAGATGTTACCAGTTGGCCCATCAGAATGGGCTTTTAACAAAATTTTTATTCTGAGTATGGGGACCAATTCTCTCCTGAAGTGCGTTCAATTTTTTATTTCCTTCATTATTGTTAACTTGAGGCAGTGGACAAAGCTATAAAATGTATGATCCCAAATAATAGTACAGTAGGATCCTGATTCTCCGATCTAAATGGAGAGTGTGGAAGATTAATGAAAAGATGAAACTTAGTATGAACTTGGTGTATGACACAGTTTATTAGTAAATTATAGTGAAAATACAATAAGACATCAAAGTAATAGCTCACAAACAGTACAGACGTGATCTGAATGTAGTTGTACTTTTCAAGAAATAAGGAATGAGTGTTTCTGAACTATCTTTCATTTTGGGTAGGGTCACACCAGTGTCTGAACATTAGTACATCTGTAGTGTTGGCCTCTCCTTGTCATTCAGCTTGACCAAATTCTCATCTCCTTAGCATTTTTTATGTGGATGTCGCCAACATCACTTGCAAGGTCTGCCATGTTGTCATCAGTTATTTGTTCTTCATCCTGATTTGTCCACTCTTGTATGTCGTAATTCATGCTTTCATGCCCTGGTATAAGTTTTAATAGTGGAACAAGACTTTTGCAGTGTTGTGCCACAATATGCTCTGTTACTTTACCACCAGTTTTTTTCTTCTTCTCCAAGTAACTCTGCATGTTTTTAAGTCTTAAGGTGGTTCATCCCTGTTGTGTTTACAGTGTAACAAGGAGTGAAGTATACTCAGTCTAAACACAGCTTTACTTTACAAACAAATTGGCTGCATGTTCCATCTAATAACGATAGCCAATATGAGGCTGATCACAAAAACATAAGAAGGAAATGTGAACAACTGCACTGGTGCTTAGAGATCTCGAATCTTAGAAATGTAGTGTTATGTAATATACATAACACTACACTCTTTCTTTCAGGCCTTATTGGAAGCTCTGGATGAACACTACTTTTCACTTTCACTTCTTTTCCTCTTTGGATCACTACAGTAAAACAGCAACACCATTTTCTTCTGTCACTTCATACATGCTTGTCCCTTTGTAAGCGTTCACATTTCTGTGCCATAGAAACAATCCGCCCTCTGTTTTTATTTGACATTTTAATAAAGAAACTCAACTGCATTATGAAAAATTGGTAACTTTCATCAACAAACTAAAACACAACTGTACTTGTATAATCAAAGTCTGCAATGAAAGTACACTAATGGAACTGACAGTGATTATGTGCATGAAATGTAGACAAATGTGGTGGGGAGTGTAATTTATTTTATGACAGGCCAAGTATATTGTTGATATAAGACATGTAATAAATGTTGATAAATGTAATACAGCATTGTGCAGACTTGATTTGTTGCATAAAAAAGGAATGTCATATATCCATAGGCCATGTAATTGGGACTCAGTTGTGTTTATGAGGTATGACATTAAAGTTTTGAGGTTTTTCCAGTGGTGTTGCTGAAAAATCTGTTCTGGGATATGATGGAATGCCATATCTGTGAAAAAGCTCAAGTTTTGACATGTTCATGACAGTAAAAAATTTAGATTGTTATCTGATTTTTAGAGACATACTGTCATTAATATAGTTCACATTTTCCATACATGGGCTGTGCATATATCAAATTGGCATGTTATGTGAACCATGCAGGATATGTTAGACAAATGAAAATTTTTGTGCAGTCAGTCATTGCATGTTGTATGAAAGTAAAACTCTTAGAGTAATTTGTTCCTTTTTGGGTAATTCCCCGGCGTCTGAGTTCTAATTGCTGACGTTTCGGAACTCACTGTCAGTTCCATCTTCATAGGCAGGTGAATGAAGCCAGGAAATTACCCAAAAAGGAACAAATTACGTTTAGAACACGGTGAAAGCTTAAAAACAAAACTCTTAGAATTTAAATTCATTGTTTTACTTTCAGAACCATAGGACTGTGGTGTATAATGTGAGATTTGAAGCAAACAGGAATGGTGCTGCATTTCACCAGTGCATTGTAGTGTTTTTGTACTTTACAGTGTATTTTCCCATTAACCAAAATATTTTTTTTGTTACAGTTTGTGTTATTTGACAAGAGTGGTGGCGACAGAGGCAGAAGCCTGGCTCGGGCAACCAATGTGAACTGGGCCACTCACCTGTTAGAGAAACTGGGGTGCAGTTCTGCCATGCCCACGGCTACAGGTATACAGTACTCTTGTATTTAAGATACCATGTCATGTCTAAGCTGAAAAACATTTCAAGTATTATGTTTTTGCACGTGTAAATGTAGATGATAGTGTACAGTATTCTAAGGAGTATTGTTCTATAAATTTCACACTTTTAGCAGTTAATAGTTTTTCAGCAGTACAGGATATCCTCTGCTTGTATGGAACTTAATGGCTGATCCTGTTCTTTGATGACATTCTTCTGTTGAGACAGACCAGTTATTGAAGTAATACCTTGCATGCTGTTGATATCAAATTTATTATGATGGAGGGTGCATGGCAGAGACTTGATGTGAAAGTGTGGTTGTTTTTACTTTTTTTGCAGCAAGGAGTGGAAACTCCCAGAACCATCCATATTGGCACACACTAGTGCAGTGATTCTTTTCTTGTTTAATTTCATGCCTTTGTAACTTTCTCCTTTGAGTGTGAAACTTTAGTCAGGAAGTATTTTGACTCTTGATTTGGACCAAC
>Ga0123355_10018401_pt1 | contig 11077 bp, 10 predicted proteins | sample TergutEmb28metaG_3_FD_89872 | JGI IMG/M metagenome (GOLD analysis project Ga0123355, IMG submission 89872) | Embiratermes neotenicus P1 segment gut microbial communities from Petit-Saut dam, French Guiana - Emb289 P1 | ecosystem: Host-associated > Arthropoda: Insects > Digestive system > Gut ...
AATCACTAATCGGAGAATGGAAAATCGCAAAAGAAATGATCGATAAACTGATTAAGACGGAGGGAACACAGTGATGGAAGATAAATTGAGAAGATATGTTGACAGCCTTTTTGAGGAAACAACGCCGACAAGGAAATCTGTCGAACTGAAAGAAGAAATGATACAAAACCTAAATGACAAATATCAAGACCTCATTTCAGATGGGAAAACAAATGAAGCTGCATATAATATTGCAGTTGCAGGAATAGGAGATATAAGCGAATTGTTAAATGAATTAGAAACAGATAGAACTCAACAAACTTATAGGAAAGAAGAAATAGAAACCTACTCGAAAAAGTCAGCTTTATTAACAGCGATAGCGGTTATGATGTATATTTTAAGCCCACTATCACTAATAATACTTTCATACACGAATATATTTAATAGTGATGTAATAGGGTTACCAATATTTTTCGTAATGGTTGCAGGTGCAACAGGGTTGCTAATATATAACAACATGACAAGGCCAAAGTACGAAGAGCAAAAAGGCTCAATAGTAGAAGATTTTCGTGAGTGGCAATCAGATGGAAAAGAACGCAAACAAATGCGTAAAGCAATATCATCTGCACTATGGTCAATAACAGTATTAGTATATTTAGTAATTAGTTTTTGGACATTCCAATGGCATATAACATGGATTATATTCATCATATCCGGAGTACTGGAGTCATTAATTAATGTCATGTTCCAAATTAAGAAAAAATAACACTTGAGAGAGGAATTATATAAAATGAGTAAAACAAGAATTGTAACTATAATTTGCTGGATTGTTTCAGCATTAGCACTCACAGGACTATTGGTATGGCTCGTTGCGGGCTCGGTTTTTGGAGGATGGTTTGGAAATTGGAATGTCCCGTTTGGGGTAAACTTTGGTGGAAGCGAAAGACTTTCAGGACCATTTGAGCTTGATAGATCTTATGATGTTCAAGTGGGAGGAATAGATTCAATAAACATTGATTGGGTATCGGGTAACGTTGACATCAGATCCCATGATGGAAACGACATCATAATAAACGAGTTTGCACAACGTGAGCTAAGAGATAATGAAAGATTAACATATTCAGTATCAGGAAGCACATTGCAGATAAACTTCCTTGAGCGTGGTGTGTCATTCAGACGAATGCCGAGTAAAAGAGTAGAGGTGCTCGTGCCTTATGAACTAAGTGAAAGCATAAACCTATTGTCTGTTACGACAGTATCGGCAGATGTCACAATTTTAGATATTAATGGACACACATTGCGTGGTAACACAACATCAGGTGCTCTTGAGGCAACAGGAGATTTTATCCTGGCAAATATAGACACGGTTTCCGGTCGAATTGGACTTACCGGTGTAATTTATGATGCTGATCTTGATTCAGTATCAGGCAGAATAACTATGACAAGCACTGCCCAAGGAGCACAGGTAAATAGTAATTCAGTGTCAGGCAGAATGGAAATAAGCGGTGACTTCAGCACAGTTAGGCTTGGCACCACATCAGGACGCATGGATATAACCAGCACAGCAACTCCCGGCACATTCAGATCCAGCTCAGTTTCGGGTGATGTAACCATAACTTTGCCTGCTGATGCAGACATATCAGTCCGTCATTCAGCAGTGTCAGGTAGTTTCTCAAGCGAGATTCCCGTTAGAATGGAAGGCAGAGGAGCAGACTTCGACATATCATCAGTGAGTGGAAGCACAGAAATACGCGCACTAGGTGAGTGATGCCTGCAGTTGCGCTAAGGATATCTCTCTCTAGACTACTCATGCAATTTCAATAAAAGCTGTTTACTCACTGAGAGTAGACAGCTTTTGTCAAATTTCAAATGTTTTCTATAGTTTACGTTACTAATCAGATTATCGGTGTGCGCTTGCATTCGTAACTGTATTTTTAGCAATTTAATCGTTCAGACGTGCGCGCTGTAGTCGTTTTTAATCTTGTCTTCTTTTGTTTGGCGCGCAAACTCGCTTTGTAAATTGAAAAACACAGATTCCTCATCGCGCTGCATGTCCGGTGTGACTAATCTTGACTTTATACTGGACACTGATAAAATGGTAGATAATATATTGTAAATTACGCCCATTTAGTAATTGCGTGTGCTGTTTTGCAATTTCAGAAAGAGGGATTATGTTTTTAGAAAATTATTCATTCAAATATCCATGGAGAAAGTATCAAGCCAATGTTTTGGCAGAGCTTGACAAGCATATGAATGATGACAAACTGAATGTAGTTGCAGCTCCGGGATCAGGCAAAACGATTCTTGGGTTGGAAATCGTGCGTCGCCTTAACAAGAATGTTTTGATTTTATCACCGACTCTAACTATCAAGAATCAATGGGTGGACCGATTCTTGACCCTTTTTGTACAAGACAATCCAACTCCTGACTTCATCAGCGGAGATATTTATAATTTAAATCGCTTTAACGTTGCTACATATCAGGGATTGCACTTTGCTCATCGTCGTAAAAAAATCAATGAAGAAATTGAAAGTGCAGAAGAGGAAGAAACAGCCAAAACAAGTACCCGCGGCACCAATATTGACTATGACTTAATAGCTGAGCTGAAAGCAAATAGAATTGAGGTTATTGTTCTTGATGAAGCTCATCATTTACGAAGTACATGGTGGAAAAGTTTAACAGATGTTATAAATGCGTTAGAGAACGTGAAGCTTATATCACTCACTGCTACACCCCCTTATGATGTAGACAAAAGTGAGTGGGACAAATACGTTGAATTGTGCGGTCCGGTTGATTGTGAAATCTCAGTTCCTGAACTGGTTGCAACAGGGGATTTATGTCCCCATCAGGACTTTGTAATATTTAATAAGCTCTCGAAAGATGAGGAAAAAGCTGTATTAAGTATTCAAGAAAAGTTTCAAGAGTTTGCTACGAAGCTGCAAAAGAATCGGAGTTTCATTCAAGCAATCTCCGAAATGCCGGAGCTGAGACGCTACGCTGAGTACGAAGAGAAGATACTTGAAAACCCGAAGTATTACAGCAGTTTAATCATTTTTTTGCATTCTGCAGGTGAAAAAGTAAATTCGAATATCTCGCGCGCATTGGGAGGCGGCACGGCAATCCCATCTTTAAGCATGGACTGGTTGGAAATTATGTTGCAGGGTGTTTTATTTAGTGATCAGGAGTTCTTTGACCGTCATCGCGAGTTGATTGAAATTATGCGAGATGACTTAAATCGAATTGGCGGAATTGAAAAACGCAGGGTCATGATTCAAAACAACAATGAACTTAAAAAGCTTATGGCCAGCAGTGTCAGCAAGATGGAAAGCATAACAGAGATTGTACGCCGAGAATATAAGTGCTTAAAAGAAGATTTGAGCATGGTGATTCTAACTGACTACATTCGCAGAGAAGCACTAGTACAAGAGGGAGTAAACAAAGTCGGTGTTGTGCCAATTTTTCAAAAGTTGGTTAAGGCAAAGATTTGCTCGAATATAGCGATTTTAACAGGAAGTCTGAAAATTGTTCCTGAATCATTAGTTTCATATGTAAGAGAAAGGCTTCCAGAATGTGAATTACAAGATACACGTTGGAATGGATATGTTTCGATTAAGATTAGTGATAGGTATAAAAATCAACTTGTTGGTATAATAACTGACGCAATAATCGAAAAGAAAATCAACATCGTGATTGGAACGGTAGCACTCCTAGGCGAAGGTTGGGATTGCCCGGCTGTGAATAGTTTGATTATGGCAAGCTTTGTTGGTTCGTTTATGCTCTCAAATCAAATGCGGGGCAGAGCCATTCGACGAAGTAAAACTGACTTAAACAAAGTTGCAAATATCTGGCACTTAGTTAGCATTACAAGGCATGACTATCAACGAAAAATGTTCTCTGAATTGGAGTTGAGTGATTATCATACATTAAAGCGTCGCTTTCAAGGTTTTGTTGGAATTGCATACACTGAAGAACTAATTCAAAATGGTCTTGAGCGCTTAGATATGGTCGATGAGCAAGAATTGTTGAAGCAATATAAAGAAATCAATGAAAGAATGTATGGGCTTGCAAAAGACCGTGCTAACACAAGACAACGATGGGTAGATATATTAGCTCTGTTTGGTGGTGAGGATATAAAAATTGTCAACACCGTAGGGGGCAGAGCCGAGGAAGATGTGCGACTAAAGACATTTGGTTTTCACGATCTGCAAAACATGCTACTTGGATTATTAATTTTTGTCGCGTTATACCTTTTTGTTGCACCTGTTATAGCTGTTTTGCTTTTTCCACCGGAGATTGCCGGGCATGTGATAATGGAATTCATCATCGCGGTAATCGGAGGGCTATGGCAGATCTATTTACTAAGAAGGTTAATCGGACACTTCAACCCTGTTAAAAATATGCGAAGTGTAGGCGATGCGATATTAGCTTCATTGCAAGAACATGGCTCAATACAAACACAACGAGGGCTTGTAGCTAATCGTGTTGAAAAGACAATGGGTCCCTCAAATGAGAGGCCTCGGACAAGGCACTACAGCACAAAGCTGCATGGCGCAACGATTTATGAAAACAACTTATTTATTAGGTGTGTGCAAGAAGTATATCAGCGAGTTGATAATCCTCGTTATGTACTAGTTGTGAAAACGATCTTCAGGAGTTCATATTTTAATGTGCCAACGCTATTTGGTAATAATAAGAAAAATGCTGAACTATTCTACAGTCACTGGAAAAAGCATGTTGGAAAATCCAAGTTGATTTATACGAGAAATACAGATGGTAGAAAGGCATTGTTAAATGCCCGAAAAGGTAGCTTCGATTATAATGAAAAGTTTTTCGAGCGAAAGCGTGCAGTGAAGAAAGACAATTGGAAGTAAGTTTATTGGAAAACTCCGGGGTGTTACCATCGGAGTTTTCTTAAAAAGTGGACAGTTTTTATACTAATATGATATAATTCGAGGCAATAAAACTATGTTTGTAACGTAGTTAGTGAGCATTATCCAAGATGATGATTACAGAGCGGAGGTGGAGAGCTTGAATATGAAACAGATATATCGCATTTTATTTATTATATTGGCGATTGTATTTATATTCATAACAGCATCCATCTTTGTACTGTTTATTACACATACATGTTGTGAGCCATCTGTCTGCGTTCCTTGTCTTGGTATTGCGAAAATTCAGGAAATCATACGACAATTTGCCGGCATAGCAATTGCAACGCTACTAATCCCTGCTGTAGTTCTGTCCATGGGGACTGCAATTGATAACATAATCAATACACAGAGCAATGCAAATCTTGTGTTAATGAAAACAAGACTCAATAACTAAATAAACCTTCAAAGAGTGGGATAAAACTGTGCTCGAAGCCGGGTGTGGTTTTGCCTGTTTTTCTTTGCATAAATATACAGATATACGAAACTAAATTATTTGAAAATCTTGGAGGTTTACATAGATGAAACGAATTATTACACTACTGATGATATTCGCACTAATACTAACAAGCACAGCATTTTTAGCCGCTTGTGCTGATGAAGAGATAGAAATGGAAGATATACCACAGCAAGCAGACAACACAGAAACCACACAGGCAGAAGATGATACAGATTCGGGAGAGCCATTGCGGATAGTTGCGACGATATTCCCACAATATGACTTTGTCCGTCAAATAGCAGGAGACAGAGTTGAATTAACAATGCTTATATCACCCGGTGCGGAGAGTCATGGATTTGAGCCCACACCGCGTGATATGATTGCGCTAAACGAAGCAGATATTTTAATATATGTTGGCGGTCATAGTGATGACTGGGTGGATAATGTGATTGAGTCACTAGGTAGAGAAGACATGCATCGTGTTGCACTTGTTGACCTTGTGGACACATTAGAAATGGACCATGGACACGATCACGGGCATAATCACGGTCACGACCACGATCATCACCATGGTGACTGTGATCACGACCATCACGATGATTGTGACCACGACCATCATGATGACTGTGATCATGATGACCATCATCATAGCCATGACCACGATCACCACCATGACGAAGATTGCGATGACTATGACTGCGATCACGATGACCATCATCATAGCCATGACCACGATCATCACCATGACGAAGATTGCGACGACCATACCTGCGACCATGAAGACCATCACCACCACCATGATGTAGACGAGCATGTGTGGACATCTCCACGAAATGCAAAGCTCATTGTGCAAGCAATAGCAGATGTTTTAGCAGAGCTTGATCCGGCAAATGCCGGATTCTTCCAAGATAATGCAGTAAGTTACATTGCAGAACTAGAAGAACTAGACGCAGCATTTATTGAAATTGTTGATCAAGCGGTGCGGCATACTGTGATATTTGGAGATCGTTTCCCATTCCTGTATTTAACTCATGATTATGGATTAAGTCATCATGCAGCATTTCCAGGATGCGCAACCGATACACAGGCAAGTCCCGCAACTATTGCATTTCTAATTGAAAAAGTAGAGTCAGAAGGCATTCCGGTGATATTCTATATCGAGTTTTCAAATCGTATGATTGCAGAAGTTATTGCGGAAGCGACGGGAGCTACACTACTTGAACTTCACTCTGCGCACAATGTAAGTCAAGCAGATTATTCAGCAGGTGTAACATATCTTGACTTAATGTGGCGAAATGTGGAAAATTTAAGAGAAGCATTGAGCTGATGCAAAAGCTAGTAATATTGTAGTTGGTGCGACAGGTTGCCACAACTACAGAAAATCATTGAAAGGGGAGCAACAATATATGGCTCTAATCACTTGTAAAGATGCAGCCTTTGCATATGAAGGCAAGGTTGTTGTAGAGGGTCTGAATTTTGAGGTAGCAGAGGGTGACTATCTCTGCATTGTTGGAGAGAATGGTTCTGGGAAGACTACTCTTATGAAGGGACTTTTAGGTCTAATGCGCCCTAAGTCAGGGAAGATTGAAATGGGAGATGGGCTAAAGCCTACGCATATTGGATATTTGCCTCAACAGACATCGGCACAAAAGAATTTTCCGGCAAGCGTTTACGAAGTAGTTATTTCAGGACGTTTGAACAGTCGAGGTGCCATGCCCTTCTATTCACGTCAAGACAGACACGTAGCTCTGGAGAATATCGAAAAACTCGGCATCACACCTATACGGAAAAAGAGTTTTCGAGAGCTGTCCGGTGGTCAGCAACAACGTGTGTTATTGGCCCGTGCCCTTTGTGCAACAGAGAAAGTGTTACTCCTAGATGAGCCTGTTTCAGGCTTGGATCCAATAGTAACAGCGGAGCTATACCAAACAATCCAAGCTCTTCATAATGATGGGCTTACAATAATAATGATTTCACATGATGTACGCTCCGGTGTAGAGCATGCCACTCAAATGCTTCATCTCCAAAACCGCCAAGTTTTCTTTGGTACTGCGGAGGAGTATGTACAGACCGAAGCAGGTCGCCACTTCTTACAAGGAGGTGACTCAGGATGGATGTAATCATTGATATGTTATCCTTCACGTTTATGCAACGTGCGATTATTGTTGGAGTATTGGTATCGCTCTGTGCAGCTCTTTTAGGCGTGAGCCTTGTGCTAAAACGTTACGCCATGATAGGCACAGGACTCAGTCATGTGGGCTTTGCGGCAACGGTAATTGCGGGTGTTGTGATTACCATTGATTTATCACCCTTGCCGAACTGGCTTGCCGGACCTCTCGGAGGTGTATTTGGATTCATTGACAATATGCCACTATTTCTGCCTCTTGCGGTAACAGTAGGCGCAGCATTTTTGCTACTTCGGCTAAATGAAAGTAGTAAGATTAATGGCGATAGCGCTGTTGCCCTAATCTCTACAAGTGGTATTGCCATTGGTGTAATTGTCATGGGAGTTACGACCGGGATCACACTGCATATCTGTAACATTCTGTTCGGTAGCATATTTGCAATGACACGTGGTGATATGTATTGGAGCATTGCATTAAGTATTGTGGTCATACTATTGTTTGTGTTATTCTATAAACAATTATTCGCAGTTACATATGATGAAAGTTTTGCTAAAGCTACAGGTACAAAAGTTGAAATATACAAGAGTATGTTGGCATTGCTAACTGCTATCACAGTTGTGTTAGGAATGCGGATGATGGGTGCATTGCTCATTGCAAGTTTGACGCTATTTCCGGCACTCTCAGCCATGCGGATTTGCAAACGCTTTCTATCTGTGGTAATAGTGGCAGCAGTAGTTGGAGTTACTTGTTTCTTTGTAGGCATGGTATTCTCATTCGCTCTTGATTTACCGCCGGGAGCAACTGTTGTAGGCATCAACCTGATAGTGTTCCTGTTATTTAGCTGCATAGCATTTATAAAACGAGGAGGTCGTGCATGAAGAAGGTTTTAATTTTTGTAATTATTATAATGATGTTTATTCCGCTTATTACCGGCTGCTCTGACGATAGTGTCGTTGAGATTGATGAGCGCGTTTTTCTAACCATGGTAACTCATATTAATCAAAACTCAAATGACTATATTGGACGAACAGTGAGATTTGAAGGTATGTTTCAATCATTTTATTTGCCTGCACTAGGAGGAGATTATCACGAGGTGTATCGTAAAACATTAGGCTGTTGTGGCGATGACGGTTTTACCGGTTTTATAGTATATTTGGGTGATATCGCACCTTTACAGGACAATGCGTGGGTGGAAGTTGTCGGTGCTTTTGAATGGCTCCTGGTGGAGTTGCCCCAAGCTGATGATGGAATTGAGCGCGAACCCATACGTTTATTGCGTGTAGCGGCAGATTCTATCACAGAACTAGACGAGCGTGGACTGGAGTTCGTGGTACAGTAACTGTAAAATTGTGTGATGGAGAAACCATAAAGACAGGATAATTACTACATTCCTGTCTTTTATTGTGCGCACCTTATTCAAAAACTTCTTGACAAACATAAGTATAGCTTGTATCATAAACAGTAATACAAACTATACTTATGCTTAAAGTGCTTAAAGACGAGGTTATTTTAATGATTATAAAGTTGGATACAACGAGCTCTACACCAATTTATGTTCAGCTCCGTAATCAAATTGTTACGGGGATCGGATGCGGAGAACTGCAACCCGGAGAGGGGCTTCCTACTGTGCGGCAAATGGCAGAGGATATTGGCGTTAATACAATGACCGTTAATAAAACTTACACCATATTGAAGCAGGAAGGCTATATTGAAATTGATAGACGACACGGGGCAAAGGTTAATCCTAAAGTTGATTTATCAGCACAGTTTATTGAAAAGGTAGAAAGCGAGTTGACATTGCTCATAGCAGAGTCGTCACTTAAAGGCCTAAGCCGCGACGAATTTATGAAGCTGTGTGAAGGTGCTTATGCAAAAATGAACCTATCACATTCAGGAGGTATAGCATGATTGTTATAGCCATATTAATGGGAACAGCCGTTTTTGCTCTAGTTGGAATGTATGTATCAAGTCAAACAGGAACTAGACCAAATGGCAATATTATTTTAGGCGTAAGCTTACCAAAGCATGCCATGAATGATGAGGCTGTATTAAATATTTTAGAGAAATATCGCCGAGTGTATTCTATATACTCACTCATATTTTTGCTGTTGGTAACTCCACTGTTGTTTATGGCAGAGCGTCATCTCCTTGCAGAGTTGTACTTTTTCTTTTGGTTCATCTTTCTTTCGTATTTGAAGATAAAGTTCATGTCCAAATATTCGCTTGAATTACACATTCTCAAAACAAAAAAACACTGGCAGGTTGGGGTAAGACAAGTCATATCTATTGATACTACCGTAAGTAGCTTGAAGGATACATTTATGCTGTCAAAAGTATGGTTTCTTCTCCCATTAGCAATATTGATTATTCCAATTGTAGGCAGTGTCTTTGAGCAGCAAGAGCCCCATTCGTGGTTGTTAATAATTACGGGATTTATTATTTATATATTATTTTTCACTATATACCTTGCTATCGGAAAAATGCGGACAAAAATATACAGTGAAAATACTGAAATAAATCTTCATTTAAACCATGTGTTCAAAAATCAATGGTCAAAGTGCATGATAGTGATGACGGTTTCATCGAGTCTATTTTACACTATTCTTTTCTACTTAATGGAAATTCAAAATAGCATAGCGACCTATATTGTTACGCCAGTTTATGGTGTTGTATTACTTGCTATGATTGTACTTTCGCATAATAAAGTTAAAGCCGAGCGCAACAGATTATTGGAGGTCGAGAACGGGAACGAGAGCGAGAACGAGAGTGAGAGCTTAGAGCGAGATGATGAACGATATTGGATTAGGGGCATTATTTACAACAACCCAAATGATAGTAGTGTTATTGTAGAGAAGAGGCTGGGAATTGGAATGACCATGAATGTGGGCACATTGGGCGGAAAGCTGATAGTTGTCGGAATTGTTTTATTACTCATTGGCAGTATTGCACTTACTGTATGGGCAATGTTGTAATTAGTGATATGGAAAAGGAGAAAAAATGAAAGGCAAATATAGAAACACGAAGTTACTCATAATCTTACTATCCATCTTGTCACTCATAATACTCAGTGGTTGTGGAGATGGAAGTGATGGTGCAACAGTAGATGTTACTGCAGAGAACGTAAACTGGGACTTTTATAATCAGCGTGCGGAAGAGTTTGTAATGGCGACTGCAAGGGGTGATTTTGATACTGCGGTTGGAATGTTTGATGAAGCCATGACCGCAGTTGTTGATGCCGATACTTTGCAGGAAATGTGGGAAGAAACCATTATCTCTCTCGCAGGCGAGTTTATCACAATTTATGGTATAGAAAATGCCATGGTAGACGGATTCTTTATCTCTGGTGTCATTATGCGACATGAGGAGATAGGGTTTGGGTGGAATATCGTATTTTCGGAAGACGGTCTAATTACAGGTATAAATACTGCAGGAACCATTCCGCTCCCACCTGATACGGGAGAGAGATGGACTACAGAAGAACAGGAACCGACTCAGCGTGATGGATTTGTAGATTATCCCGTGGTAATAGGCGAGGGAACATTATTTCCCCTCATGGGTATATTGTCAATGCCTGATGATGTGACAGAACAAGTGCCGGCTGTAGT
>Ga0123355_10018402_pt1 | contig 11077 bp, 10 predicted proteins | sample TergutEmb28metaG_3_FD_89872 | JGI IMG/M metagenome (GOLD analysis project Ga0123355, IMG submission 89872) | Embiratermes neotenicus P1 segment gut microbial communities from Petit-Saut dam, French Guiana - Emb289 P1 | ecosystem: Host-associated > Arthropoda: Insects > Digestive system > Gut ...
ACCTGTAACCTCGTAAACATTTTCTGTGTCATATAGCTTTACAACGGTCATTTTGTTTTGAGTGAGCGTGCCTGTTTTGTCGGAACATATTACGGTGGTACTGCCAAGGGTTTCTACCGCTCTTAGCCGTTTTACTATCACGTTGGACTTAACCATTTTTTGCACGCCTATAGCCAGTATAACCGTCGCCACAATGGCAACACCTTCCGGCACAGCCGCCACCGCAAGGGAAACCGATACCATCAACATTTCCATTAAATCCATGCCATACAGAAAGCCTATGCCGAAAATTACGGCACATGTAATAACGCATATTATGCCCAAGGTTTTGGCCATAGCGTTTAGCTTGACTTGCAAAGGCGTGGCGGCTTCCTGTGTTTCGCTAAGGATTGTGGCAATTTTGCCCATCTCAGTGTCCATTCCCGTGGCGTGTACAACACCTACCCCTCGGCCGTAAGTTACAATTGTTCCCATAGACGCCAGATTTACCCTGTCACCCAAGCTTGTGGCTCTTTCCAAGACAATATCCGCATTTTTTACTACCGGAAAGGACTCTCCGGTTAAGGCGGATTCGTCTATTTTTAGGTTCATACTTTCTATGATTCTTATGTCCGCCGGGATATAGTCTCCAGCGTCTAAAATGATAATGTCTCCGGCAACTACTTCTTCGGAATTAATTTTTTCTACTTGCCCGTCCCTTTTTACCTTTGCCTTGGGGCTGGACATATTTTTGAGTTCTGCCAGAGCGTTGTCGGCCCGGTTTTCTTGGGTTACGCTGATAATCACATTAATCAGCAAAATACCCATAATAAGAATTGCGTCTTTAAGACCATCACCTGCAAGAACAGAAACAATGGCGGCGGCTATTAGGATGATTACAAGGAAATCTTTGAACTGTGCGAGAACTCGCATGAGTAAGGATTTTTTTTTCGCACTTTGAAGTCGGTTAGGGCCGTATTGTTCCAGCCGGCGTTTTGCATCGGCAACCGGCAGTCCGCTATTAGCGTCTGTCTTTAGCTCTTGCAGTGACTGCGCAATGCCCTTACTGTGAAACTCTTGACTCATAGTCTTGTTGCTCTCCTTTGTAGCCGTTTTGCATTAGTGCCTGTATAAAACAAAAGACGCAAGACAAAAGGCTCAGTAATCGAGCCAAAAGTCTTGCGCCGTCATATTCAAACGTATCGCATCCGGGCGTTATAAAGCCGTATTGACGAATGCGAAAAATGGTTTAATACGTATTCCAAATAAAAGCATCTCTTCAAACTTCCCCGGAAACCGCCTAGAAGCACGGCGTTCGCATATTCGCTACGCGAATACACTCAGTGTTATCCGTCTCGCTTTCAGAGTGTTTTGCTAAGAATCCGTCTAACCATCCGCTACTCCCTTTTGGGCAATTAAGTTTAGCATTTCTTAAAAGGGAACGCAATATACGTACAAAAAACCTTACAATGTGAAAAGGGGCTGTCACGTTAAGCATTTTTATGAATAATTATGCGTTGCGCTCATCATTGCGAGGAGCGAAGCGACGAAGCAATCCAGGAATTTAATGATTTCGACATTCTTGGATTGCTTCGTTTTGCTCGTAGCGGCGGCATCTTGCATATTTATTCAATGTTTTTGCTTAACGAGACAGCCGCGTTGCTTTTTTCGCCTATGGTTTGGTTATTTGGCCGCGAAGATTCTCAATAATTTTGTCAAGAAGCGGGGCTTCTCCGTCGATTTCTTTCCGCGCCTGTTCCAACAGCATAAGCGTGTCTGCAAGGTGCTTGTTAAATTGTGCGTCTGTCATACCGTGTACCTGTACCGGCATGGCATACCCTCCTCTCAATTTGTATTAGCCAGCGGCTTACGCCGCTTTATTTACTGATAATAATACACCTAAGTGCAATATAGCAAGCCTATCTTGTCATAGACAGCCCCATCCTGCTTTATGCTTCACTATGCCCGGCCCGTGTCCCAAGCGCTACGGTTAAAGCGCCCATAAGCGCCGTAACTATAACACCCGCAACCACAGCCTCCGGCACACCGTTTATAGCAATTATACTCAAAATCACGGCATATATCGCGCCGGTACCTTCCCGCACACTGTGCCAGTCTTCGCCAAAAAGGAAAAAGATTAAATGCATAACCAGCAATGTGTTTGTCAAAGACCCAACAACACCTGACACCGCCCAGTTTACCGGCATAAACCTTCCGCCTGTTACCTTTTTAAGCCCGGCGCTTACATACCACGGGATAACCCCCACCAAAATGCGCGGGACAAAAACAACTATAAGAGCCAGCCAGCTACCCCTGTCCTGCCCAGGCAAGCTATAAAAAGGCGAAAACACAAAGGAGGTTATACCGGGGTTAATGGTATTATTAATCAAGCTCATAAGCCCAAATATAAACCCCAAAACAGCGCCATGCTTGGGCCCTAATAGCAACGCGCCCACTATTACCGGGATGTGTATCGTGGTTGCCCGCATATGTGGCAGGGGAATAAACCCAATGGGCGTAAATGCCATAAGAATAATTATGGCTGTAAACATCGCTAAAACAACCAACCGCAAAATTTTATAACGTAGATTCATATAGATTAAACAACCCTTCTATTAACAGATTAGGCTCATAAGTAAATCTAAAATCGCAATGGGGCATAACCCTTGGCGCGTTGCCACCGGTTATAACAACTTTGGGGCACGGTATTGATTTTTGCGTATACAGCAACCCTATGTGTCTTATATATCCCGTAGCCGCAAACGCGGCACCCACAACCGCCCCGGAAACCAAGCACTCGTATGTGTCCTCGCCTATGATTTTTGTGTCCGCGTTGCCGTTACCGGTTACGTCTAATTGCGGCAGGCGGGCCGTACCGCGGGCTAGCGCGTCTATGCCCGTTTGCACACCCGCCAATATTGCCCCGCCTACAAAAGCACTGTCTTGGTTTACAAAATTAATCGTTGTGGCCGTACCAAAGTCGATTACTATCACCGGCGCTTTGTGTTTTAGCACCGCTATATGCGAGCATACGGCGCGGTCTTCGCCAAGCACGCTTTTATAACCCGTAAAATCAATGCTCATTTGCCCAACGTCTACAGGGCGGATTATCGCGTTTTTGTTAAGCACATCTATGGCCTGAAGTACATCCGCGTTTTTTTGCGGCACTACCGAAGAGTAAATGCCGCCGGTAATCTCTTGCATATCTTTGCCGAATTTTTCTTGCAAGAAAGTAGCAAAGCAACTTGCGTCGGAAACGTCAACTGTGTCTATCGCCGCCTGCCGGTAGGCTGTCTTTGTACCAAGCGCGCATCGTATTCTTGTGTTGCCTATGTCTATGCATAAAATCATATAACTGCCCCCGCTTCCAAACCGGATGAGAGGAGCGGTTCCGTTCTTTTGATCACATGCTCCACAATCACGCCTGTATCCGCCAGCGCGCCCTTGCCCTCGTAACCGCAGGCGAGCCTTGCTATGCGCGGCTCTATTACTTCCCAGCCGCGTTTTTTTAGTATTTCTAAGTTATGCGTTGTGGCTTCGTTTTCGTACATGCGGGTATTCATTGCGGGGGCTATCAGCTTTGGTATGCCGTGAGCCGCAAGCACCATGGATGTAAGCATGTCATCGGCAATGCCGTGCGCTATTTTGGCTATTATATTAGCGGTTGCCGGGGCTATTAGAAGCAGGTCAGCCTTTTGCGGCAGGTTTACGTGGATGACTTCCTTGGGGTTGTCTTCTTGCAATACATCCACAAACACGCGGTTGCGCGACATTGTTTGCATGGTTAGTGGGGTTATAAATGCCGCACCGCTTTTGGTCATAACCACGTGTATGTCGCAATCGTGCTTTATTAGGCGGGAAACAATGTCAGGCGCTTTATACGCGGCTATACTGCCTGTAACTCCTAAAACTATCGTTTTCAAGGGTTCATTATCCTTTCCTATTGAAATGGGGGCTCTGCCCCCAAACCCCCGCCGCTCCGCGGGGGATACCCCCGCTACGCTTCCTCGCTTCGCTGTGGCGCCTTGCCCCGGCATTGGCGATACATTGCGGAGGATTATCCACGGGGTGTTATGGCTTGGTATATTAATTCAGCTATTTCTTGCTTTGTGTTGGCTCTTTTTTGGCTTCCGTTTTTGTTAATTAAAATGGCTTTGTGGGAGTCTCCTTTGATATTTTGCAGGTCGTTGGCCAGTACAAAATCACAGGAGTTTTGCTTTAACAAGTTGCTCGCCGCTTGTAGCAACGCATCCTCGGTTGTGCCGGACAGTAGTTTAAAACCTACCAAAATCGTTTCCGGTTGTGCGGCCTTTATCCGGCTTATTATTTTAGGGGTCTGCTTTAGCATAATCATTAGGCCTGATTCTTTCGAACTTATTTTGTTTTCGCTTACCGGCTTGGCGGATGCTAATACCGCGGCGTGGATTTTTTCTGCCAGCCGGTGCTCACCCGGCTCCAAGTCCTGCGCCGCATCAAGGTTATTGTGCCCGCTTACCGCCAACGCTATGTTTGCAACTATATCATCAAGAGTCAAAACTGCTTTTGGCGTGAAGTCGCTTACCGCCATCGTGTGAATCACACAATCAAACTTATGCTTTGCCAATAGTCCGTCTATACTTTGCAACAGCCCTTGAACGTCGCTTATGCGCACAATTTCTACATTGCTTGAAGACGGTAAAACCGCGTTAGTGCTACAAACATAGGTTATCGACACGTTTTCACACGCAAAGCGGTCGGCAATAATGCTTCCAAGCCGCCCTGTTGAGTAATTGGTTATGCTTCTTACGGAGTCTATAGCCTCGCTTGTTCCGCCTGCGGTTATTAGTACATTCATGGTTTCACAAACCCTTCGCATTTAATCATTTCCTTGATGGATATGATTTGCTTATCTATGAAATCTTCCGAAATCCCAACCGCTATCGCAAGCATACTGATGCCCTCTATCAGAAGCACAATGCTGGTCGCAAGGGAATCGGCATCTCTGTTTGTTATTCCGCTTTTTTCGAAGCCGCTGACTAAAATATTTAAAATAATGTTTTTAGTATATGTGAATTGTGAATGAAAGAACTCCCTGTTACTGTCACATTTATTGGCGAAACGGTATTCGTACATGGCTATCAAAAAGCTGTTGTTTAGGTTCATCAGTCTTTTTTTCTGTTTGTCCAGGTACTCGTCAATCATTTGCTCAAAACTCTTGTTTTCGGAAATATGTTGCTTTGCTTCCTTCATTTTTTGCTGGTTGTGGACTTCTATAACCTGCATGAAGATCTGCTCTACAGATTGGAAGTACAGGTATATCCCGCCCCGGCTTATACCGCATTCTTCTATGATGTCTTTCATGGTTACCGCGGCATAGCCTTTGCGTATAAATACCGTTTTTGCGTTGGCTAAGATTAAATTCCGCTTTGCGTCGGATTTTTTGTCCACTGTAATGGTCCTTTCCGGAAACAAAAATGACACGCGTGTCATGTATTATATGACGCGCGTGTCATTTTGTCAATAAAGCAAATTTATATATAGCGAAATAATTCGAAATAGTTTCTTGTTTAGCTTAAATAAACATTGTGCCGCTTACGTTGAGGCCTAACGCCAGAAGCTTATGCGGTATTCTTCCGGGATATACATACCGTCGCCCTCTACAATCCCAAATACCTCGCGGAACTCGTCAAGCTGAGCCAGGATGAAGTTTACCCTTAGCTTAGCCGGCAGATGCGGCGCGTTCATCATCATAAAATGCGCAACCTCCGGGGTCATCCTTGACTGCCACATTATTGCCCACGCTTCCAAAACAAGGGCTACATCGGCATCCGGCATCCTGCTTGCTACGGTCATGGCAACTTCCATCGCACCTAGGTCGGTAACCGCCTCGTTTACGTTAAGGGCCCCATTAAGGTTCATACCCGCAAACTCTATGGAGTTGAGTATGCTTATAACTCTTGCGTTACGCTCCGCAAAGGCGGCAACGTCGGTCTCGGTCCACCAGTTGGTCATTGTGCCGTATTTATCAAATTGCGAACCCATCGGGTCAAACGCGTGTACAAACTCATGCGCTATTACCGCGCCTATTGCGCCCAAGTTTTGCTCTCTTGTGCTGGTAATGCAATAGAATGGGTATTGCAAAATGCCGGCGGGGATGATTATCGCGTTCTCCATAGGGCTGTAGCCCGCGTTGACTGTGGATGTTGGCATACCTTCCCACAGGCTGATGTTTGCGGGCCCGTCAAGCAGGTCTAGCCACATTTCGTTGTTAAGCCTTGCCATGCTTTCCATAAACTCTATTAAGTTACCGCCTTCGGATTGTGGGCGTATTTGGAATGCCAGTTCGTGTACAGGCTCATCGGGGAAGGCGATAAATGCTGTAACAGCGTCCAATTTTTCTATCGAAGTTGCTCTGGTTTCGTAGGTCATCCATGGGATATCGTTAATCATATCCCTCATTACGGCCCGGATATCTTCGGTCATCTCGGTAACATCGCGCTTTAGCTCAGGCGAGCTAAACCTTTGATAATATGCCCTTGAGAATGTCCGCCACATTACGGATGTTACAAACTGCTGGGCGCGGTCCACGATGGTCATGCCCCCACCCATGGGCTGGCCAAACATGATAGACATCAGCTCGTTTGTAAGGCCCGAGAACTCATCATCCAAAACCGGCAAAAGTGTCATAAAAATATTGAGCAACGCGGCATCTTTAAGGGCCTGAAGGTTTTCCTCAACATAGAGGCTGTTAATGAATGTGATATAGTCCAGATATGGGCTGTATACGTTAAGCACCTGCGCGCGCGCAAACAATTCCTCGTCAAATGTGAGGCTTTGTGTAACGCTTGAGGCTTGCATTACTTCATCCCAAGTTACCGTTGTATAAAGTGCTTGTATGTCGGCATAAGCTTCGGCTGGGAGCATCCGTGCGGCACGCGCTTGCTCTATCGCAAACACCGCGGCGGCTCTTTCTTCCAGGTTTTCTGTTTCGCCTATATGCATTAGCATTGTTGCTGTAAGGTCGATATACGCCGTGTGAAGAACCGCCAGAGACGGGTCGTTAATATACAGATCCCTTGAGCCCATTGATAGCGGGGCTGCCATAATAAATGCCGCCCATTGGGTTGCGTCAACCCTTACGTCCCTTGTAAAGCCCATAGAATAGAACGGCATCAGGTTTAAATATGCCGAGTATCTTCTGGCAACTCCCAAAAGTTCGTCTATAGAGCCGGCATTTCTTATTGCGTCAAAATAAGGCTCTAGCATACTCATTGAAGCAATCCTTGTTTCATTGTCCAGGAACATGTTAAAAAGCTCGCGTATTCTCCATTCGTCTGAGTCTGGGGCGAGGTTTGGGTTGTTAAGGATTTCTGACAAAATCGTCTCTTGCTGGGTTCTTACCAGCATAGCCACATCGTTAAACGACCCCGCCGCAATGGAGCCTGGATGCATAACCCCTGTGGCAAGGAACTGCCTGTTTACATACGAAAAGAAATTGTCTCGCAAATCTACTTGCTGTAGCGCGTACGGTGTGCCCGGCGCAATCACAAGCGCTAGCGCCACAGCGCCTATTAACTGAACGGCTTCGCCTAAATTAAGCTCGGGCCTTTCGATAAGCCGCGCGTCTACCATTGTTAGGTCCAGCAAAACAGACGCCGCCGGCACTGCCCACTCGGGGATTGACAGGCCCGTGGCTTGCGGGACTCTTGAACCGTCAAAGCCTATTATATTGTTGATTAAAACAGCCGCTTCGGCACCGGAAATAATAGAGTCTGGGTAAAAATTGCCGGTACTGCTTCCTACCATAAAGCCGAATGCGTTAACATTCATGATTGCCGCCGCAAAAGGGTGGTCTGCCGGTACATCCGGGAAGCTTGGGTAGCCTTCTGCCGGCGGCAACTGGAATGCGTCGCTTATTAGGGCCGCAAACTGGCCTCTTGTTACCGGGTCACTTTGCTGTACCGCAACGGCCGGAGCTTGCTGTGCTTCCGCAACGGTTGCCATTACAGCCATTGGTGATGTTACCAGCAGGATTACCGCCAGCAGTACTGCGCTTAGATACTTAATTGTTTTTGTCATGTTTACCTCCATAAATTTATACAAAAACTATACTACAGTTAAACATACGTTGTACAGGCATTATTTCTTGTTTGTGATAATACGTATTCCAAGTAAAACATCTCCTCAAGCTTCCCCGGAAACCGCCTAGAAGCACGGCGTTTTCCGTCTCGCTTTCAGAGTGTTTTACTAGGAATCCGCATAAAGTGAAGGCCGTAGTGGTTGCAAAATACTAACAACAAAAAACCCCCGCAAAACCGGTCATCGTTTGCGGGGGTTTTTGTTAGATTATGTGATTTCAAACTATATATGCAAGTAAATGGAATTTTATTTATCCAACAGATCATTCACTATGTGACTATCATTCTGTCTCATTCAAAATAATTTTTCGGTTTTTTCCGCATCCGCCAATTACAACAAGTCCAGCTTCGGACATCTGCTTTGTCAAATTAAATGCCCGTGTTCGCTTAACATTCAGCAATGCTTGCACTTCTTCATCAGAAATGCTCTTATTCCCTTTTAGATAATCAAATGTTTCCTCTAACTGGTTTAATACAGAGCCAGTAAACTCTTTACGGTCGCGAAATTTTGTGTATAAAGTGTTTTACTAAGAATCCGTATGACCTATCCGTGGGCAATGAAAATAAATCGGCGCAACATAACCTTCTGATTAATAGAGGGCTCACGAAAGCACATATTCATGAGAACCCAAGCCTAAAGAGCCGGAATCGTTCCGCAACCAACTATGGCTTGTATCCCATGTATTCTTTTTGCTCTTAGAAATTATTCGCCCTTATCATCCTTTTCAAAGCCAAGAACGGAGATTCCACCTGAAATTGTCTTTCTGAAGTAATCCCTCCGCAAGCGTTTATCAGGTTCACTCATTGACGCATTGTTCTTTTTGAAATTAAACGCACTTTGTATTCTGGTACTAATATATTGTGGATCAAGCAAAGAAGAGTTGAGCGCCGAGTGCAAATAGTCGCCCAGTTCGCCATTCATTTTATACAATCGTGAGTTTTCACTGCCTTTGAGCCTGTATGTGAGGAAGAGCGATGAATGCATTACATCCCAAAATATGTTATCTCGAATGATATGCATCAGATCATCAGCATAACGCCTTTCTTTTATTGTTTTTATATCATCTACCAGCAACTCATCTCCTATGGTTCGAAATCCACCAAACCACCCCACAACCATGGACTTTTCCCCCTTGTTACGTTTATGGGAAAAGTCTTTTAAGGTTTGAAAGTGTTTGCAATAATAGCTCCATTCAGTTTCAACCGCATTGAAGATTGCATTAAAATAACCGAATGTGCGCAAAACTTCGAGAAAAAGCGGCAAACTGTCAAAAAGGCTCATGTCATATTCTTGATTTGAATATCTTACCCAAAAAGAGCATGCTTCTTGAATTGCCATAGCATCAATGACAAGTTCGTCAAGTATTCTTTGGGACAACTCATTTGATGGGCCCTGACATATGTCAATCAATGTTTCTCTAATAATATTTGAATCTACAATTGTATTGCTGTTAACAGCGGGTATGCGGCAATCTCCTTTATCAATTACTGTTTTCAAGGCCGATTTAACCCATTCAGTGTACTTGCTGAATTCATCGTGCTTCTCGTTTTTTTCTTTTATCAGATGCATTGCTTCATGGTACATGGTCATCATCTTACATATTTGCATATGGTATCTTAAAGATTCTTTGCGTCCTTCGTGCTTAATTTCATGGGCAAACACCGTTTCGAAAAGATAGCTACCTGTATATGCAATATCTCTATCCAGCACTGATGATAAATCAATAATCTTATCATAACGGTTAGATAAATAAGTGAGAAACATACCAATTAGCCATTGAGTTACCTCATGGTATCTTAAGTCATCCTGCAATTTATCCCCACTCGCTGGTATTGGTATGCCCATCAGAGCCAAAAACCGAAATACCATATCCCAATATGCTTCATCCCAGATCATATAGCTCTTACCGTCAAGAAGAATATTAGAACAAGAGCAAAGATTGCTTTTGATAAATATAACTTCACAGTCTTGAAAGTTTAAGTTAATAGTTCCTGATATAAACTCGCGGTCATCATCTTGACCATCGGCAAGAATGCTTCTTCTGTTATGTAAAATATCAAAAATGTCGTTCATGTCATTAACCTCTTTACATTAAGTTTCTCTACTATTTCGTGCTTTTATTATTTCTATCACTTCTTGCGCGGTGCAATCCCCTAAATGTATCACGCCATAAGCATCTCTTAGATAAAATGTCTTAGGTTTATCATTTTTGGTCTTAGGTTCATCAATTAGCTTTTCTTTAGAATCTGTCTGCTTTCTTTGATGCGTAACAATTTGAATAGTCAAAGCCAATGCTTGTATCGTTAATGAGGCGAGAGGTATTACAACTACAGTTAGTACGCAGGAATCGAACCCCATTTCATCATAAGTGGAAAGCCCCGATTCAAATATATCTTGTATTTTTTTGAGAGTCTCATTATCATTTCTGTCAATACACAGCTCAATGTTCTTCATTTCATTACCCCCATGATCATCCAGTAAGTTTCCTATTGATCTAATTCCGCCGCGAGTTACCAATATTGGCTAGCACTTCGGCACCATCAAATTCTCAGCGCTAGCTCCTTCATCTCCAAGGCCGCGCTACGGGTAGCCACGGTAATCTCCGCTCCGCCAATAAGCCGTGCCAGCTCGTCTATAACCTCGTCGAAAGCTAACGCGTTGACATACGTAACCGTCCTATCGCCTGTAAGCTTCTCTATCCTAAAATGCGTATCGGCCATTGCCGCTATCTGCGGCAGGTGGGTTATGCATAATATCTGCCGGTTGCGGCTTATGACGCGCAGTTTCTCGGCTACTTGCTGGGCGGTGCGCCCGCTTATACCGGCATCTACCTCGTCAAATATCACCGTACCTATGCTGTCGGCATCGGCCATTACGGTTTTTATCGCAAGCATTACACGGGACATCTCGCCGCCGGAAGCTATGCGCTTTAGCGGTTTTAGCGGCTCGCCTGGGTTGGGTGAGATTTGGAACTCTACCG
>Ga0123355_10018403_pt1 | contig 11077 bp, 4 predicted proteins | sample TergutEmb28metaG_3_FD_89872 | JGI IMG/M metagenome (GOLD analysis project Ga0123355, IMG submission 89872) | Embiratermes neotenicus P1 segment gut microbial communities from Petit-Saut dam, French Guiana - Emb289 P1 | ecosystem: Host-associated > Arthropoda: Insects > Digestive system > Gut ...
AACCAAGAACAATACGACCAATGTGGTAATTCAACAGAATAGTCGCAAGCTCCTGATGATGGATATATTATTGTCCGAAACATGTTGAGCACATAAGAAGTGAAATAAAATAGCAAGTGACATTAAGTTGGTCTTTCATTCTACAACTATCACAATGATGCACGGTCAAATAAACATAAGATACAACAAGTTTTTCATTTCTATGTAACAAATTTGTCATTAATACGTTAAATTAACCCTTTAAACGCCGAATTAAACCCCATCTGTCAATTGCTGGCATTATTAGGAGCTCACCATATTCTCCACATTAGCAGGGTAAGGGTTAAAATTAAAATTAAATTAACAGTAATTAATTTATCGTGCTGTAATACTATTCGCAATTTCAATTAGGAATTAAACACATGTTGGTATAAACTTTCTTCCCACAATGAAAATATTATCACCTCCCACAAACTGACCTTTCCTCCTCAATCACCCTGTAAACAAGAACGACCTAAGTTATGGAAAAAGGAACATAAGATTCGGTACACGGAATGTCGTGAGCCTGTGTAGCACAGGTTAACTGACAACAGCAGCTAGGGAATTAGCAAGATAAGAATTAGATTTAGTGTATGTACAGGAAGGTGGATGGGAAAAAAGTGGGCACTGTAAGAACAGAGGATAATATTTTTTTTATACGGAAAAGGAAACTAAAATCATAAGTTGAGAACAGGTATTTTTGTAAACCACAAAATAGTGTCAGCATTTAAAAGAGTAGAGTCTATTAGTAAATAGGATGCCACATATATTTCTGAGAGGTCTCTGGTGTAATAACATTATTTGGAATGTGCATTCACAAATTGAAGAGAAAGGTGACGACCAAAAAATAGCTATTATGAGAAACCAGAGCAGGTTTCGATCATTTTCTTAAGTATCAAAACAAAAATCTTTTAGATTTTAATGCAAAATTGGGTAGAAAGGATATTTTCAAACAGACAATTGGGAATGAGAATCTACAGAAAGATAGTAATGATAGTGCTGTTAGAATAGTAAACTTTGCCGCATTAAAAAATATTTCTTAAAGGGCATCAGGACCTCAACTGAGGGACAGACCCACAACCACACCAAACACATAGTCGTAGATAGGAGATGGCATTCTTTTTTATTCGACGTACGATCTTTCAAGGGAGCTGACTTTGGTACTGATTACTGTCTAATGGTTGCATAAAGTTAGGGAAAGATTGCCAGGAAGTAAACAAGTAGCACAGAAATTTGAAGTGGAGAGATTTAATCTCAGCTGTTAAGTGAAAGTTAGGAAACAGTATCAGATTAAGATCTCAATCAGGTTCGCAGCTTTGGAGACCTTAAGTGATAGCGACGACATGAATTGGGTTTGGGAGGACATTAAAGAGAATATCGAAACCTCAGCTAAAGACGGTCTGGTTCTTTATGAATTGAAGCAGCATAAATCATGGTTTGCTTAAGAATGTTTAGGGTTTTAAGACAAAAGAAAGCAGGCTAAATACAGTTGTTGCAGGATCCAAGCCAAAGCAATGTAGATAATCTGAACAACGTACGGTGTGATGCTAGCAGGCATTTCAGGAGCAAAGGAAGGAATATCTGAAAGCTAAAATTGATGAACTTGAAACTAACAGTACGATGAAAAATATCAGAGACATGTATAGGGACATTAATGATTTTAAGAAGGGTTACCAGCTAGAATTAATATAGGAGTGTGAGCCAAATGACAACTTTAAATATAGTAATTGTGTGTTAATTTTTAAGGGTTTCATTTGACTTTCCTTTGTAATAAAGGATGAGAAGTGTGATTTGTTTACAAAGTCCCATAGTATTTTGGCTAGGTGCAGGATTCATTTCTCTCAGTTTTTCATTGTAAATGAGATTAGTAATGTTAGGCAGACAGAAATACATACAGCAGAAACATTAGTGAATGAGCCCAGTGCCTTCGAAGTTGGGATGGTAATTGAAAAGGTAAAAAGACACAAATCACAATTTACTGCTCCAATGTCAGCATAATTGATTAAAGCCGGGAGTACAACAATTTGCTCTGAGATCCGTAAATTTATTAATTCTAAACGCAATAAGGAGGAAATGCCAGAGTAATGGAAGGCGTCGTTCATTGTACCTATTTATAAGACGGGTGTTAAAAGAGACAGCAGTAATTATAGTGGCATATCAGTTTCTACAAAATACGTACAAAATTTTATCCAACATAATGTTGTCAAGGTTGAACTAAAATGCATAGGAAATTATTAAGGATCATCAATGTCCCTTTCTACGCAACAGGTCAACTCTTGATCAAGAATTCCGCATTTGTTAAATATGCGAGAAAGGAATGGGAAGTCAATAAGGCAGTCATTAGATGTTGAGGTGCAGCATATGGTTTTCTGCACCGAGGTTGTGGTTGGATAGTGGTCTTGAGAGCCGCTGCGTAGGTCATGTGTACGGGGTAGACGACACCATCCGCACCGTACACACGACCTACGCAGCGGCTCTCAAACCACCATCCAACCACAAACTCGGTGCAGAAAACCGTATGCTGCAACTCAACATCTAATGCTCCTGATGATGGGCGTATGTGCCTGAAACATGTCAAGCTAAGAATACATCAATAAAATTGCCTCGTTGCTTCAAGTTGGCATTTCACATTATTCACATTGTGTTTGGTATCCCCATGAAACTTGTAAGGCTAATTAAAATGTGTCTGAATGAAATCTATAGCAGATTCCGTGTAGGCAAACATTTGTCTGATATGTTTCATATTAAGAATGTTTTGAAACCAAGAGACGCATAATCGCCATTAATTTCTAAATTTCCTTTAGACTATGCCATTAGGAGTGTGTAGGTAAAGCAAGATAGCTTGAAATTAAATGGCACACATCACCTTTAATTTTATGCCGATTATGTTAATATATTGGGATGAAAGCATACATACTATAAGGAAAAATAAAAAAGCTTTTAACAGTTTCTCTTAAGGAGATTTGACTAGAAGTAAATGCGATAGAACGAAGTACAGGGTCACGTCTCGAGATCATAATGCAAGACGAAGTTACAATGTAATGTTTGATAATAGTTCCTTTGAATGGGGGGAACAGTTCAAAATTTGGGAACAACCTTAACGATTCAAAACTTTATCCATGAAGAAATTAAAAGCAAATTATATTCAGGGAATGTTTGTTATCTTTCGGTGCAGAATCTTTTGTCTTCCAGTTTCCTATCCGAGAAAATAAAGATTAAAGTACACTGAACTATAATTTAACCTATTTTTTGTATGGGTGTGAAACTTGGTCGCTCACATACGAGGGAGGAGTTTAGGTTGGGGGTGTTCGAAAATAGTATACTGAGGGGAATAACTGGGCGTAAAAGGGACGCTGTAACAGGGAATTTAAGAAAACTACATGATGTGGAGTTTAGCGATCTGTAATCCTCACCAGTTAATATTCGGGTGATCAAATCGAGAAGAAAGAGATGGGACGGAACATGTAGCATGTTTGGAGGGTGAAAAGGTGTATACAGGATTTTGGTGTCGAAACCTGAGGGATAGAGACCATTTGGAAACCCCAAGCACATATGGGAGGACAATATTAAAGTGGATCTTCCGGAAGTGGGATGGGGTGGAATAGACAGGACTGATCTGGCTCATAACAGAGACAGGTGAAGGGTACTTGTTAACAGGGTAACGAATCTTCGGGTTGCATAAAATGCGGGGAATTTCTTGACTAGCCGAGAACCGTTTAGATTCTCAAAGACTCTGCACCATGGAGTGAGTGAATGTGTAAGTACTTAAGTAAGTAAGTAAGTAACTAAGTAAGTAAATAAGTAATTATATATTTGGGTTCGATTCTGCTCTCATGATTGCTATCAAACTTCACGAATGTCTGTCATTCTGGTCGACAAGCAGTAGACGTGATACACACGGCTACACGGATTAATACAATGGCATGATAATATGATAAAAACATAATTCCTGGATACAGACTGTATTAAGAATGTTTTCCAAATACTTAATTACGTATCTTCCAGTCACTGGCACTGGAGCGTATTTATTTCAGGTATACGTCATTACCCCTATAAAGCCAAGCACACTCCACCGACCCATATACTTAAACATTTTTTAATTAAATATACTTCATGTTTAAATAAACACATTGTACACATATCAAGGCTTCGCATATTTATGCAGTTTTCAGAAACGTTAAAGAAGTTCGATTGAAAAGGTACCTGAATTTTCTATTACTTTGCAACGTTATATATTAGAGAAGTTACTGGAAAGAGAAAACTTTTAGTTCGTGTTTAGGTGTCGAAGTTTCACAAAGAAACTACAGCCTAATTACTCATCTGCAGTGAGACTTTTGCTATAATATGATATGTAATATGTACTGTGTTTTGGAACAGTGAATATTTTAAAAATTTAAGAATTCCTACGTAAACGACATAAAATCGGTAGGATTTTTCATGTCTATTTTGGTTTTTAATCGAAAACATTCCTAATCATAGTGATTGGTGCTACGTGCGTATCTCTAAAACTACTGTCATCGCATATCACGGTACACATATATAAGATGTAAGTTAAACTCTTGTAAATTCCGATCATAAATATTTAGAAGTTGAAACTGTAGCTAGAATTCTGCATTCCAAACCATAATTATATTCATAGAATCTGCGCTACTAAATGTTTGACCTCCAATGTGTCTACGCATTTTATACTGCATTGCGTGCAACGGCACGTGTCGCCGATACTGAAATTCCTCAGCTCTTTGTGAGATGGCAGGAAGAAATAAGCAGATTGCTTCACTCTGCCAGTAGAAGCGCTGCACAAATATCGAGCATGATGCATGTCTCTCACCCCGCATCTGACATAAACTGTATATCCACTTGACATTAGGACACTTCATTATGCACAAAACACCGCAATTACAAAGCCGCTTCTCTTTTACTTTTATTTAACGTTTTCCTAAGTAAATTATTTCGAAATTAACTGCAAATAATAAATTGAAAACAGTGTGAACACTGTCTTTTAGAATATATGGGACTTTACATCAGGGACAAGCCGGAATGTCATGGGTTTGATTTCCAATGAGGCCATTGGGATTTTTTATTGGTGCAATCCTTCCGGTCGCAATATGACAATGGGGTCAATTCAGCCTATAACAGAAACGAGTAACAATGGTAGCTCCTGGGGGATAAGGGCGATTGGTGATTAGGTCTGACAACCTTGCTACCTTCATGTACCGACCGTCTGGACATTCTCGGATTTTCAACCTCCTGGAGCCTTAAGGGAGCCTGTCATGAACTGAATACGGTTAACTTTAACTTTCCCTTTTACATCAGTGCGATTGCAAAGTAATTCACTCCACACCAATGTTTATTTAAAGGTATGATTAAAAGGTGATAAAACTACATCATTGCCTATTACGAGGTACTGCACCCACTTGAGTCTCTAGTGCAAGGTACTGGACCTCACAGCTCGGTCTGTTACATGGTATTGAACCCTATATACGCTCACCACAATATATCAAACCACCTTCTCTCACAAGATCCAGAACTCCACAGCAGGGTTGGTTACAAGGTACTGCGTATAACAGCTGTATATACTAGAAGGTACTGGACCAAATACCAATGTGTATTACACGGTATTGGACCAATCAACATTTACGTGGAGGGAATGGTGTAATTTACGAAAAATCATCGAGTAGAATTTATCGAATTCGGGACTTCCCGAAAATAAGCATGAATGGTAATAGTGCAGTCATGGCTACCAAGCAGTACTGCGTGAAACAACAAGCTTCTTATTAACACGCTAGGAGTTGCTACACTAATAAATAAACCTTCATTTTACTTGAGATTCAGTTTCAATTAGGCATACCGTATACATGATAGTTCTCCTTATGTACGTAAGTTTGTTAGTAGTCCTGTAGAGTTACACAATAAAAATGTTTTCGAATTTCTAAGAAAGAACAAATGTAGGCATTATCGAGTACGGATTTTTATTGAACTCAGATACCCAATGTTTAGCTTTACGACAGAATTATTATAAAGCGATATTTAACTCTTAAGTAATTCTGTTCAAAATCCTAACAAGCTGCAGGAAAGGTTTATTATTTATCAAACAAATGGATGAAATCTTAATGAGGAATTCAGAAACTAAATTTAAGTGGGGATCTTAATACTTAAGGCAAACTAATTTTATTCTACTTCTGGAATAAATTATATTATCTGTTTATGTAGGTTTAAAGTAAAAGGCAGGAAGGATTCAACGTACATAATTAAAAAAGCACTGCAGTTGACAGAAGTCTAAATTCAGTTCATGTTCGACCTGAGGAAATTCTAGTTTCATAACAAATAATTTAAAACTTGTTCCTTTACATTCCCGGAATCATCTATATGCGAACAAAAAGTTAAAACCTCCATAAGAACTAGAGAAAATGTTGCCCTCGGGGTTAGAAATGCGTTACTTTCTCGTAATGGCTACATGTTTCACATTTTGTTTAATTTAAAAATTTGTAACGGACATAAATGAAGCTCTTCTGTTACTTAATACAGTGTGAGTTTTCACTGATAAGACGTATTCAAATGCTCATTCCACTGATCAGTGAGCAGGCAATATGTTTTCCCTAGTACGTAACACTGATTTCTTCACCAGTAAGAAATTTCCACAATATATATCCGAACATATTCTTAGCCATTTCACATATATTAGTATCCTTGAAGTTCAGCACCGCACTTCGTATTTTACGTTATATTTCCAAACGTAGTCACGCTGCAAGTTCTAATAGCAGCTTCTTCTTATTTCGTTAAATATTCACTGAGTCTAAGCGGTAGAAGTTTTACCTATAATCCATCCATCCATCCATCCATCATCCATCATCTATCCATCCATTCACCCATCCATCTATATATCTATATATCTATATATCTATATATCTATATATCTATATATCTATATATCTATATATCTATATATCTATATATCTATATATCTACATATCTGTATATCTATATATCTATATATCTGTATGTGTGTGTATCTATATATCTATATATCTATCTATCCATTTATCTATCCTTTTGCGAACAAATTTTATGTTGTGATGGATTAATTTAAAAATTTCAGTAAAATAAGACATGAGTCCTGCAGCAAAAGCTGTTGCACACCATGCACCGTTATAAGAAGTCGATTGACAGTTTTTCACTTTGTACACTTTCCGTGGCAGAAGCAACACTCGTCAAGAATAAAACTTTTTTCACTAGCAAACTGAAATTATATTTAAGGAATAAACTATTGAAAAGCTACATTAGGAGCACAGTGCTAACAATTGGGCACTTCGGAAAGTATATCAGAAATACCTGGAAAGGCTTGAAATGTGGTGTTGGAGAAGGATAAGAGGAGGATCGTCTGATGAGAAACTAAGAAGTATTTCATACAGTAATGGAGGAAACCAACATCCTTCATACAGCAAACAGAAAGAAGTCTAACTTTCCGGGTCACATCTCGGGTAGGAACTGCCTAATAAAATACTTTAAGGAATAAAAGATTAAAGAAAATGTAGAAGCGACGAGAAGACGAGGAAGAAGAAGGCAGCTTCGAGATGACCGTAAGGGAACGGGAAAAAACTGGACCTTTAAAGAGGAAGAATTGGACTGCACTGTCTGAAGAACTTTCTGTGGGAGGGAATATGAATATGTCGTAAGGCAGAGTACGTGATGATGATGATGATGATGATGGCGGTCGTATTTTTGCATTCTTCGTGTCGAAAGTTGTTTCATGTGTATTAAAATATCTAGTCTTGTGGAATAGAATTCCTTTTGAAAAGCCGGTAGTTGCTCAGCTACTCAAGACACTTCCCACCTTTCAAGTAATTGGAAGGTTTATTTCCATGTAAATAAAAAAACATGACACAAAATCCATTCAGGCTTTAGTCCATCTGTCATAATTTTCGTCACGTTTTTACTAATCTACTCTAGGCTGTTAACTTCTGCCCAATCTCAACGGTGAAGGATCATAAATTACTGGCTGCCCACGAACTCTCCCTCACAATACGAGTGTGAAATTAGCGTCCAAATCAGCAGGCCGTCCCTGGCTCTGCAGCCTAATGACGCACCATACCACTATGACAGCGACCCACCTGTCGTAGATACGAATGTGAAGAAAAGCTTGTTGTTATACATATATACTTGAGTGGAGAAATAAGTAAGAATTATTCTGTATTCTAAAACTTCCATAAAGACTATTCGTCAATAAATCTGAAGGTGAAGTAGTTTCTGTTTCTACTTTCTTACGAAGCCCCTCAGGTTAGTATTTCTGCCCAAAGGTAGCTTAGCTTTCAGTCAATCTGTCCAAATGCGTGCTACTTCATCGTCGTTGATAATGTTCGCAGGTTTTGATGCCATTTACCCAGAGACGTATATGACTGGAACGCAATTTTCACATTCTCTTGCAGCACCTTTCCTTCGGTTATAACAGGCAGACTTACAGAAGGTTCTTAACGGGTCGTACGAACCTGCTGGCTCCACTTTAAAGAAACAGCGACAATGGAAAAAGCACCTTTCTAGTTAATTGTAATTAGTTACTTGTAACTGTCTACCGGAAAAATTTGCAGTTAATTTCAGAACACCTCAGTGAATATTTGCACGGCTTGTAAACCTCAGATCTCGGTCAGTTACGACATTAATTTACCAACAGCAAAATAATTTCAACTGAAATGAATATTTTGATATGCAACGTTCCTGTAACAGAAAGATCACTCATAGGAAGGTTCAATAAACTTTCGGAATTATTTCAGTTTCTAAATTTTATTGCAAAGTACTGTCATATACAACAATTGAAAATCAGTTGTAGTTTTACAACTGGTTAATCAGGCTACAGGTTTCGGCGTTTTATCCGGCCATCATCAGGCTTACGGAATAATCTGTAGGCCTGATGATGGCCGGATAAAACGGCCGAAACCTGTAGCCTGATTAATCGTTGTAAAACTACAACTGATATTCAATTGTTGTGTATGACGGTACTTTGCAATAAAATTTATTAAACATGCACAATGGGATGGCGTCATTCAAATTCAAGATTTCAGTTTCTGACCAAAGTTTAAAAGAGAGGTGAAATAAGTTGTTATCATAAAGCAACCCTACTTCTTACGATCATAAAATTTCAAGTTTCACAATGAAGTTCGAAAATTCTTAATAACCTAAGCCACCATCAGTTTTAAAATGTCTGTTTCTTGCAGTCAAATATTTGCTGTGAAAATCATATATAATTCTTATACAAGTATATTATTTTATTGATCTCGAAATTCTTTGTGCCAAAATTAAACTGTATAGTAGCATACAAGGGTATCAGGAAGTTAGGAAAAGCGAGCACGGTGTAACATTCCTGGCGCGCCCTCTCAATATTCTATAATAGTATAGAAATCGATCAAAACCAAAGGAAATTGACAACGAACACAAATTGCATTCTATTTCTCTCTGTAAGGTTGGTCCGATATAAGTTTCGATTCGACATTGCTGGTCTTGAATCGGACACTGAAACGCGTTTAGGTACCATTGTAAATGTTGGCAAGTAAAGTCTACTTTTAACAAAAAATTGGAGTGCCTTTAGAGATTTCAGCAAAATTCTAAAACACCAAATTTCAGGAAAATCCTTTCATCATACCGACAGATGTGGCGGAGAAAATAAGCCCGTTGTTGCAGATTTTCATTGTGAACTGCTCTAAGTTTAGTTGTTTGGTAGCAAAATATTTGACATCACGAAAACATTTATAATACATACGAGTAACGGAAACTCAATCACGAGTGACGGATTTTAATAAGGTGACCCAATGAACTGACTTCGACCTTATTCTTATCACAGACCTCCTGCAAAAAAGCAATCTGCTGTTACCATACCTCGGATAGCATAGAAGGAGATCTCGGTGTAGAAGGTTTGTAATATACCCATAAAAATGAACTCACAACCCTGGAAGAATAACTTTTCATAACGCAATAAGAACGTGAATGTTATTTTTGAAGTAAATGGAAGTCTTATTGGTTTTAGGACTACTTGTTAAGAAAGAATGTCCTTCTCTGCGTTTGGAGTTGCTATAAAATGAGAACGTACTGGTTACGAAGTTTTTGCATGGGTAGAGAATTGAAATACCTTTGGGGCAGCGTAAGGCAATCCCACACTACAGTATAGAGAGGGCGATAAAAAAAGTTCGAATACAGACAGAATTTTGCGCGAGATCTCATGATGGATTCAGGTTTTCCATAAATTATAATGGAACAAGCGTAACTGTGGGACCCAGGTGACAAAAGTGTGAAATTATTCTATGGCTTGTCGATCGTCTCTAACGCAATTGGCAAAACACACAGAGCACATTTTAAAATGGAAACTACATAATTCAGTACTTCACTACACTATTCAAAATGCGGGGAATTTTGCTTAATTGGAGAGAGAAATTGAAGGAAATATGTGATTTCTTTTTGCTGTCCTCGAACAACGCATGAGGAAAATTTATAATATGGGCCGTAATTTCTCTCCATTAATAGACGCGTTACAGCTCGGAAGTAAAGTAGATAAATTTGCAAACATTTTTGAGAAGGTAAATCTAATTTATTGGCTGAATTTTATCAAGGGCCGATCCACTTCTACATACCTATTATTAATCCAAAGTTTGTACGTTGCCGGATTAAAGTTTCTTAAGATACGCATAGTGCCTTGTAACTGAAAATGAATTTTATTTAGAAATTTAAATATGTAACTTTTTACGAACTTTTAACTAAAATTGTAAGCATTGTTCCGTGGGAGATTTAGGTTAAGTAACCACAATTTCTGCATAGATGAAGCATGTTTACAGGATAAAGATTTACGACGTGACGCACAATTACTAGTAAAGTTAGGTCTAAATCGTCGCATGAGGCCCTTGAAGACAACGGCAATTTTGATGTTTATACGATATAAAAAGGGAAGTGTTTAATGATTTAACCACATTGCCCTCACGTATGAAATTGTAACTGGGAAATATATAATGGCAGTGATGTATCTATAAGGCACATACGTATTGTAAAGAAGTTATATCTATTGTTTAAAGGGATTTTATCT
>Ga0123355_10018405_pt1 | contig 11077 bp, 8 predicted proteins | sample TergutEmb28metaG_3_FD_89872 | JGI IMG/M metagenome (GOLD analysis project Ga0123355, IMG submission 89872) | Embiratermes neotenicus P1 segment gut microbial communities from Petit-Saut dam, French Guiana - Emb289 P1 | ecosystem: Host-associated > Arthropoda: Insects > Digestive system > Gut ...
GGAGTAGCGGTACAAGTAATATGACCTGTACCGGAGGCTGCGGGTACAGTTTTTAATACTCCTGATGATGGGTGCTGTGACACCCGAAACATGTAGAGTAGCTTTGCAGTAAATAAATATCTGAATACTGTTGCATATGTTGGATTTTTATTCACATTGAATTATGATGCACGGAACCACGAGCTTAAAAACTCCGTTTCGTGTTTTCATCACATTGTGCCATTGCTCTCTGTCGTACAGCTTCTGTCTTGTCAGCTTGTAATTCGTGATCTGAGCTTTGTCCCCCCCGCTGTGTCGCTATTCTTACCGAATAAATGTTTAACTGGAAATTAACAGTTGGCTGATTGTTGTGCGTGTTTTGTATAAACCTGTCGTCACATTGTTTGTTTGTATTTAATTAAACCAACAGCTTTTTAAGACATGTTGTCTTTTTGTCTTTTACTGCATCATTTACAGTTTTTGTTTTGATATTTCAGCTGTGATTAATTCCAAAATTGCTTTTTATCAGAATCGAGCTTGAAATTTATATACCAGTCGTCACGTTTGTTGATAGAAGCCTCCCAGAATGAAATTGTGATGCGTGTCTGGACAGCACATCGTGCAGAGTATGTTTTTTTCTCTTCTAATCTGCTAGTTCCGTTTCTCTGTATCTGTAAAAGTAGAGGCTTGAAGCCCCGTGCATGCTGTGAGTGCATACAGATGACTAAAGGTGCAGTAACCGTATTTTGGGACTGGTACCTTATATACAAGTGAATGACAAAATGCGCTAAGGTCTCCAAGGGGTCTGTTAAGCGTCGTGTCTCCGTCCAAGCTTGTGTATGTACTTCTCATTTCCCATGTGTGCATTATACTCCGGACATTTCACTGTCGAGTTGAGAACGCTGTTAATTGCGCTAATGAGTAGAAATTAGTCAATCCAGTGCTGTCACATATCCCAAAAGAATTTTATCGGACGAAGCATGTAAAAGATGTAATTTTTGTATGGAATGTTGTGTATTTGGTGTGTATTTAACTGAATACGTATTCCTGATGTTTCTTTCTGGGACAAACTAAGACAATATGCGAGATTTCAGGCTGCCGCCTCGATGTACGTAGATAAGACCTCCGCTTTCCTGGGATTATGCGTCGTGTAGGTTGGCAATTGCTTGCCGGCGTTTCGGAACTATCGATCGGTTCAAATTTCAAGGTTCAAGCAGTGCAAGAACCAACTAGCAACGCATGCCACCTAACATCCCAGAGTAGCGAAAGCCGAAAGCAGCAGCAATAATAATAATAATAAATTCTCATTGAAGTTGAGAAGAGTACAGGATCACGTGCATAGGTGTCCCAGTAAGTAGGCCCACGTATTCTTTTGCAGCCAGCCCTCGTCGTTAATTTGTTTGGTCAGTCAGTTACTGAAGAATATCGCTTATGCATATTCATCGAGTTGGAGCGTAATCTGTAACAAAGTCACATGTTATCGTATTTAATTGAAAGTGAAAGTTTTAGAAAACTAGTTTCTGAAACATCTTTGGCCTTCGCGTTTGCTCTGCCTGTCGTTAAATGGGAAAGTCGACCGTCCAGCCGTGTTTGAAGAAGCTCCAGCAGCAGTTTTGGCTGTAGGTGTAGGGCTGACAGCAGTAGTTAGGCTGCTGTTCTGACGGTGCCCTAGAGCAGCGTTTCTCAACCGCCGGGCCGCGGCTCGGTACCGGGCCCTGGCATCAATTATACCGGGCTGCGAGAGATTCTCCTGGAATTGATAACTAATTTAAATGTAATTTTATATTTGTCAACAAGCCACACCGTACACATAATTGTACTAATAGTCTTTATAATTATGCCATAATTAATTATTAATGCTTATGTTAGTTGAATGAACTTAAAATTGGAAAGGTTCTGACCAGTAAATCTGTTGGGATCGGGCCCTCGTCTTATGAAAAGGGAATTTACCGGGCCGCGGTCTCACAAAGGTTGAGAAACACTGCCCTAGAGGGTGCGAGATCGGGGTACTCACAGCGCTGCTGTTAGTCAAGACTTGTCCGAAGAAATGACGCCTCATTCATTTCGTAGTCTGTCGTACTCGTACGACGGGTCCGTAGCTTCTTCCAACGCAAGCTTTCCACGGCATATCCTCTCCTTTCCTTAAAGTCATCCAGTAGCTGACTGCGTCTTCTTCCTCGTCTTCCCGTCACTCCTATACTTGTATATATCCTTTAGTATCGTGCTTTAGAGGACAAGATGTGACCAATCCAGTTAACTCTCCTGTTGTTAGTTACATGTAGGGTGCTCCAAGTGTAGCATTTTACAAGTTTCTTCCTTAAATTTAAGTCCAATTTGATGGCGAAAAGAGTCTTCTTGTTGAACGCTGCTTTTTGCGATGGCAGTAATGGATTTAATTTCACTTGCACATCTTGCATCATTTCTTATCATTCTATCCAGACAGTTGAAATTTTCCACATTCTACAGTGGTTTGGCACGTTCTGAAAATTGCGAAAAGTGACGGCTACCTCGTATACGTCTGCCTTTCTAGTTGCGTGTCCTTCAACATAGAAAAACTCGGCTCCCACTGGACGGATTTTCATGAAATTTTACATTTGAGAATCTTTCGAAAATCTGTTTTGAAAATTAAAGTTTAATTGAAGTTCGACATGGATAACGGGTACTTTACATGAAGATCCATAGTTATTTGTGATATCTTGCTGCGTTATTTTTAGAATGAGAAATGTATCAGACAAAATTTGTGCAGAAAACCAAAACACACTTTCTATGTTCAGTCAAATGTTTCCGAAAATCGTGCCGTTTATGAGATAATGTGAAAACACAAGGAAAGTCGGTCAGGCCACACAGAGTGTAGACGGTTCATGCGCTTTGCATGCTGTGTAACTACGACTGCAGACACACACTTATTCCTTTTCCACGCCAGCATTGGTTACGCGAACGCGCCTCAGTGTTACGTTATACGTACGTTGCTGTGGCATCTTCCAAGTTAAGTTAGTGTATCTGTAATGCCCTGTAGAACATTTTTATGCTGAGCTAGTAGCGCAACATCATTGTATATCTAAGTGCGAATTACTTGCCCCCTAATTTTGAAGTCCCCTTACAATTCAAGAACTTCCTTGGCGAGGTAATCGCTAATGACGCTGTGCCTATGGTTAAGTCCGGAGTTTTCAAATTACGACGCTGTGCACATGCTGGTGTAAGTCAGTAACCCTAGACTAGTTCAATGCTTATACCAGGTGTAATGAACACTGTGGTTACCATCTGGAAGAATGAATAGATAGCATTTTTCCCTTACTTGATGAATACGTAGTGTGTAAGAAAGATGTGGCCTGGCTTAGTTATGAAAATTTTCGAAATCTCACTTGTTTTTTTCTCGGGTTTTAAGGCTTAGAGGCATTTGATGTGTATGGATGGTAATGTACAGCATGCTTCAGCAGACAGCTAACGCAATAAATGTTTCAATGCAATAGTTGTAATATAAACTGTAACAAATCAAAATTCTATTCAGGAAGACACTAAGAGCAGATTGAAGTCAGTGAATGCTTGTTATCATTCGGTGCAGAATCTCTTGTCTTCCAGTTTGCTATCCAAAAAGTTAAATATTTAGGTATACAGAACTATAATTTTGCCTGTTGTTTTGTATGGATGTGAAACTTGGTCACTGACATTGAGAGAGGAACGTAGGCTGAGGGTGTTTGAGAAGAGGGTGTTGAGAATATTTGGGCCTAAGAGGGTTGACGTAACAGGAGAATGGAGAAAACTACATGAGGAGCTTAATGATGTGTACTCGTCACCAAATATTTTTCGGGTGATTAAATCCAGAAGAATGAGATGGGCGGGGCATGTAGCGCGTTTGGGGGAGTGGAGAGGCGTGTATGGGGTTTTGGGGGGGGGGGAAACCTGAGGGAAAGAGAACACTGGGGAGACCCAGGCTTAGATGGGTGGATAATATTAAGATGGATCTTCAGAAAGTGGGATGTGGGGGTATCGACTGGATTGAGCTGACTCGGAATAGGGACAGGTGGCGGGCACTTGTGACTGCGGTAATTAGCCTTCGGGATCCATAATATGCGGGGAATTTCTTGACTAGCTGCAGACCGGTTATCTTCTCAAGAAGGACTCTGCTCCATGGAGTAAGTGTATACAAGGTGGCGCCACGGTCACTTGACCCTCTGTGTTTAACAACGGGAAACCCGTCCGTACGATAATTTTTCCGTCGTCTCGTTTGCAAACGCAAGCGCTCCGGAACCATTCATTGTGTCAGTGTAGAAGGAACTTTGAACATTTGAGAGAGGGGATAAATGTAAGAATTGTTTCGGTAAAGTTCCGTTACCGTGTTGCGTCCAGTGAAAAGTGACTTATGCACTGTACTTTTATTTCCATTGTGCTACTTTAGCTTTGACGCATTCTGGGTGGTGTATTTAATTTTAATAAAAATACTCCTTTCACTGCTTAAAATGATGCATGCCCCGCCCCAAATTAAAAATCCGTTTGTCCCGTGCGCTGTGTGATAATGAAAATCTGGTAGGACTAATGGGTAGTACTAACAGGGTCACGAGTTCGGTCTCAGTCCGGCTGCCGACTTTCCTGCTGCATATATTTCGTTATTTTATTCAGTTCCTTTGCAGTGATGGAATAGGTTGACGTGAGTGGAAGCTCATTGTTTGGGGGGGCGGGGGATGCGCATCTGAAGCGCGATGGGGAAAGGTCATGGCTAAAAGCAAACTCGAGAGGTGGTTCGCAGAAGTCTCATGACGCGTTTTGTTCATGGAACTAAGAGGAAAGTATTGCGTATCTTCACACTCCATTTCAATCTCCGGTACATTCTTACAAACATGAGAAATGTATAAAGACGGATTGCAAGGCGAATTTTATAGTTTATCCTTTTTATGGGGTAGAATTTATTGTTGGAGTGTCTAACCTGCGACCTGCGGCAACATGTGTAGATTATACGTATAGTATGAAAATCACAAAATAATTTAGGAGGTTGGGTATACCACTTATTTCAATTTTTTACTCCTGTGGCCTGTTTCACAGGGTTGCATAGTACATTTGTACTTGTGCTTTATTAATTTCACGTCATGAAGATGTGTGTGTGGAGTGGGGGTGATTGGACAGCTTCGCGCTCCTATGGCTTTACCCCAAGGAAGGAGCCTCTGGTATCTGCTGGAGAGGAGACAGTGAGCCCTAAAATCAGTCTGGCTGCTGGATGTGATCGTGACATGTGCCAGGGTTTAAACCTTGGCACTCTATTCTGTAGCCACTAACAACTGAACTCTGCTGGCTCGTGGTGGAAATGGTCCCAAAATTTTTACCAGACATCAGGGTCACTGGTGGAGGGGGAGGTTGGAAGGTCTGTTGGCAGTGAAACAGGACGGGGTGATTAATATTATAGGAACCAAGTAGCCTTGCGCTGAAAATTCATGTCTACCGAGATGTGACACTGTCAGTGGGCTAATAGTTCCCAGTATTTCAAAGGACCATTGTGCACTTCATTCCCTTGAAATTTCAGGAACTGTTAACCCAAAAGCACAGCGTGACATCCTAGAAGACTTGAATTATTAGCAGCATCACTGTGAAAATCTCATATCTCGCATTAACTTTATACTGCTTGTTTGCCTTGTGTTCGCATTCGTTTCAATCAGACATTAGCTGGTCCCTCCTGGATGAGAATGTGTTCTATGCTAAGAAAAGAGTGAAGGTAAGGGTAAGGTAAAGTCCCTTTTTATGCCATGAAGGTATAAACAGGGAGTGAGGTATTTCTGCACTCATTCTCAACCATGGTAGTAGATAGAGCTGATTGGCCTGACCAATGCATCAGCTATTTTAGCCCTAAGGAAAGAACTCCCAGTTTACTCATTAAATAGGAGGCGGTTGGTTTCCAGTGTCCATCTGATTTTTCTGGAAGAGACATAAATCCCTTCCCTGTGCCAGAATTCGATCCCCAGATAGTCCAACCCATAACCTAGTTATTAGACTGACTGCTACCACTGCTCCCAAGATATGAGTGTGACATTGTAATGCTATTTTGTATTACAGGAGTACACTGCAGAAATTGAGCGGTTGCGCAGGGATCTGGCAGTAACTCGTGATAAAAGTGGTGTGTACTTGGCAGAGGAGAACTACACACATTTGATCTTGCAGTTGGAACAGCAGCAGCAAGAGATCGGTCAGATGTTGACTCACATAAAAGCTCTGAAGGAGGAGATGGATAAGAAAGAGGCAAGCAGCACTGTCCTGCCCTGTGCATACTTTTGTCAAGTTCAGATGTCAATATTGTTGCCTGATTTTCATGAAATGCAGAACGAACAACTTGTTACTGGGGGATGACCCATGTTGATACTGTTTGACCTGCAAACTTCTTTTTGACAACTGTACTGCTTTAAGATTCTAGTATTCTGGAATATACATATGTAATAAGAACCAACAAAATGCACACTTTTTACATTAATGAATGAATTAATTGTAGTGTCTTCAGCACCTAGAAGTGTTATTTTTGTGGACTATGTGAGAGTTGAGCTGCAACTGTGTCTGGAACATGGCACCATATGATTTGATAGGTAGGTGTCAGCATTTTTAAGGAACCTGCTGTTTCTGTCTTCAGAGTAGAAGAGGTCTTCTTCGGTTTGGAAACAGTATATTTTTGGAAAACAGTAATATATGTCAACTGAACTTTGCAGTGTCACACCACAGAAGACAGCAATATCACATTTCCTACTTTCTATTCACATTTTACACATTTCTAACACTTTGGATTATTATGATTTTAGGACCTATGTAACCAACTGAATATATCCCTGGACAATTGCAACCAGAAACTGGCAGTCACATCCAGTGAGCTAGAAGAGACACAAGATAAGTTAAATGACACATCAATGAAATTGCAAGACACTGTAAATAGATGTTCAGAGAAAGAACATCTGATTGAGAAGCATGTGCATACAGAATGCAAACTGACCACACAGGCTGAGTCTCTCCTTGCAGTAGCTGACATGGCGTCGTCTGATGCAGGGAAACTTCATGACAAACTTGCTCGTAAAAGGTAAGACATTCTTTTCATAAGTCCTACATCAGGGAGTTTGCTTCATTCTATCTGCTGCCTGGTACACAACAACAAAGGTCACAAGAAAAAATACAGTCTGTCTTTTTGGTATATGTTAATTCTGTTAAGACATATGTTTGTCTGTTTAAACACATTTACCTCCATTTGCTTAGTTACACTACATTAGCGCAGCATATTCAGTTCTGAATGTATTGACCTGAAGCTTTATAGTAAAGAATACTGACTTCTGGGGTATGTTGCTGAGGGGTCATGTAGAAATTTATAAATGTTTGAGGGGATACTTTGCCTCCATCTTCACTCTTCAACTTTGGATGTCAATGTAGTAAATTTCTCCATAAGGTTGCTTAATTTATGTCAGGCTACACACTGTCTTATTCCAGAGCACATTAGTCTTCTAGTCACCAAGGTGACAACCTCAAACCTCACAGATCCTTACACTGATGTTATTTAATGTATGAACATTTTATTTATTACTTTATTAATGTATAAAAACTTTATTTTCATATGTAGGTCTGTGGAAGATGTCAACGAAGAAGTAAGTAAAAAATTCCACCTGAAATTCTTGCAGCACATGGCTTGTATGGAGGACAGTCTAAATCGATTCGTCCAAGATTTAGCGACGTTCTGTGCTGGATTGCAGACAAACTTGGGTATGTTCAGGATATAATCTGTGTAGATGTTTCTAGCAGAATGCAAACAGTGCCTTAGTGCATGGCTTTGGGTTTCATTACTAAGGCTAGCATGAACCCATACTTTTTAATTAATGGTGATGTTCATGACAGAAAGTTGACATGAGAGACTGGGGACAGGGATGTGAAGGAAGCTAGTAGCAATTTTAAAAATGTAATAGCATTAACCATACTCATATGTGTCAATGTCACTGAATGCTAGGATCACAATACACCTAGGAGATTCCATATTCAAGCTGGGGGCATTGTCATATTTGTCACATAGTTTGTTGCTAGTCACCCTACCATGCCGAGTTTTCCTGGAATCGGTAGTGGCCACAGAGAAGTGCTGCCATGTCGGCATGAATGGAAGAGGAGGTCCTTCCAGACCTTTGCACTGCACTTCAAAGCAGTGGCTGTGCATCACCAGTGGTGGTGGGGGAGTGGGGAACTCTTCAGTTTTTCATGTTCTCTGTCATGGCAGATTTATTTGGCACATAATGTACAACAATGGTAGCTATACAGAATCAAGATTTAATTCTCACTTTAAATGAAAGATTAGGCATTTTAAACTTTTTGTGGAGACCATAAACACTCCTGCAGAAACTACAAAATATTTTTGCATGCTGAGTGAAACTATGGGTTTACATCATGACAGGAATGTATACCTGTAGAAATTATGGATATAAACAAACCTTGTGTAATTATTAATATATAATTCTTGTTGATCTCACAATATAGACTGAAGAATATGAAACAGGTGTCAGTTTCTTCCTAGGACACTTGTTTATATTTTTGTATGAATTTTGAGATTGATTTATTGTTTCATTGGGACTCTCTTCATTAGTGTGATTTAGTGCTCTAGTGAGCCTTGATGTGCATTTCGTGAAGGTGTTTGTGCCTGCTACGTGTAACACCCACAAGCATTGTTTTGTGAAACAGGTGAACATCTCAAGAAAAGAAACACTGAGTTGACATCACTTAGCAATGAAATCTCTTCAATGTTAGACAGTCAAACATTTCTGATTCAGGAAATGGAGATGATGACATCCAACAAGGTAATGTGCATATAGTATGAAAATATTTCATATTGCTCTTGTCACTGTATAGTGTGCTTCTGAATTAATAATAAATTGTCTCTAAAGTGTGAATTATTCCAGTCACACTGCTTGGTGGATACTTATATCTGACTGCCATTTCGGCTTATAAATTTGGCAAGGGTACGTACTGTGTTTTCCGCATTGTGATGGTGGTGGTGGTGGTGGTGGTTGTGCCGACAGCCATGGCAGCGACACTGATGGCGACGGTGACAACATACCCTTGAAGCTTTAGACAAAGAGTCCAGTCTGTATTATTTATGCATCTGTTCTGGAGTAGAGAATAAATTTATCTCTCCTTAAATGTTGATGTTTTAGTTAGTAAGTGCAAGCTGTCTGAGATGCAGTAAAATCCTGATTATCCAAACTTTTACTAACTCACATCTCTGTTAACTGAGCCATGTAGTCATACTACAATTCTTGGCATTTATGCCAATAGTCAGAACATCCATAAAACAGGACATGAAGTGCATATGCATCCAATTTAACTTTCATGTACATACTTCTGTACTATATTTTGTTCAGGAACAGTTTTTTTATTATTCCTTTAAAGAATCAGGAAGTTGTGTATTAATAACTGTCCAACAAGATGCAACACAAAGCAGTCTATTTATATTCTGCAAGTTCACTCTACATGTTTCGGGTGTCAACCACACCCATCATCAGCAGTACACAAAAGCTAGCTTGGCCACATTGGAGGGGGGTAATGGCACAGTACTGGAGACTGCAGTTACAGTTTTGTGTACTCCTGACGATGGGTGTGTTTGACACCCGAAACATGTAGAGTGAACTTGCAGAATAATAAATAGACTGCTTTGTGTTGCATCTCATTGGACAATTATTAATATAGATCAGTGATACACAGAACCATAAACATAAAGTCAGAAAGTTGTATTTTTGGGTCCATCACCAAAACAGCCATGGCCCTGTTCAGTGTGAGTAATGTAGCCCCCACTGTACTAACACAAAGGGTTCAAGTTTACAGAAATACTGTGCTGTATATTGTGGGTAACTTTTGTAGATGACTGCAGGAAATTAATCATAGGAGTCAAAATGAAATGATCTCTTTTGCCGTCCATGTTATAGTTCTTTATATTTATATTTAATTTTTTGATAAAGAATTTAAATGTTGTGCTGCCGGCACTTTGTGCAGTGTTTGGTGATTCTGAAAAAAATATGTGCTGTCAGCTCTGTGAAGTTCAGAGTAGCAAAAATCTGCTCTTATTTCTGAGTTTTGAGAGTAGCAGAAATCTGCTGTTGGCCCAGCAGTTTTGAGAGTAGCAGGACTCTGCTCATTTCTCTGGAGTTCTAAGAGGAGCAAAAATTTGCTTTTGGATCTGATGTTCTGAGAACAGTAGAAATCTTCTCTTGACTCTGGAATTCTGAAAGTGTCAGAAATCTGCTGTTGGCTCTGAAGTTGTGAGAGTGGTATAAATCTGGCCTTAGCTGTCTAAAGATTTGTTGTATTCTGTCTGCAGGTACAAAATGATCAGCATTGGATCAACCAGTACCTCACTTCAGTGCATTCGACATCAGATGGCGAAATCAGTAATCTGCACAGGTTACTTGCAGACACATTCCTTGTTCCGATGCGTAATTTGGCTCATCATCTTCACCTTCAGGAGGCTGAAAACCAGGCATTGATTCAAATGATTGTTAGCCAGGTATGGCAGAAAGCAGAGGTCACAGGTGACAGAACTATGGTCTGTTAACAGTGCATCCCCAGGCTTGTGTGTACTTAGTAAATCTTGTTTATTAGTATTGTGTGATTGGATGTTAATTTCCTTTGAGGAATTAGGCAAAGTTTTCATGTCCGCCTGTTTAACAAAAACATCTTTTCTTGTTAGTTTTTGAAGTATGGCCTGCCCACTGACTTTGAGTTGAAGGGCCGCGGTATTTTGACCGTGCAAAGGTAGCATAATCATTAGTTCTTTAATTGTTATCTGGTATGAATGGCTTGAAGAGACATGAGCTGTCTTGAAGGGTCTCACATTCAGAAGGCCGTCACATGAAAACCACACATTACAAGTCTCCATGAAAGTGAACTTTCATTCACATATCATTTAAACTTGTGAACTTGTGCATATTGAAGCAGTCACACATTTTCTGAATGCTGTCTGTAATGTGTGTTTTAGTTATTCACCTGCAACCTCAGTATGGTAACAATGTTGTAGAAGACCTTTTTTACTGTTCATTATTCCTTTCCCCCCCCCCCCCCCCCACCTCCCCCCCCCACAACTGGTACAACGTGTAAGTTATTGACTGCGTTA
>Ga0123355_10018406_pt1 | contig 11077 bp, 8 predicted proteins | sample TergutEmb28metaG_3_FD_89872 | JGI IMG/M metagenome (GOLD analysis project Ga0123355, IMG submission 89872) | Embiratermes neotenicus P1 segment gut microbial communities from Petit-Saut dam, French Guiana - Emb289 P1 | ecosystem: Host-associated > Arthropoda: Insects > Digestive system > Gut ...
GTTGGGGCACACCAGGGCCCGTGTTGGGGCGATTTGTCCGGGGGGGGCATCTTGCCCCGCGGACGGGTGTGGGGGTGTGTGTTTGTGGGGGGGGGGGGGGGAGATTCGTAGTGGTAATTTTTAAAAACGCGCTGTGTGACACCACACGAAGCTCTCGGACTGATTTTATATTTACGTTCTGAAAAGATCACTGCAGATTTAGCTACACAAAAAGCAAGAAAAATGTAATTACAATCGGCTTGATTTAATTTTTTTAAATCAAATAATATGTTTGACCGATTGCTTGATTATAAGTACACAAATATGATAAAAACGGACCATTTTAATTTTTCGTCTAAACTTATGTTTATTCACCAAAATGTTTGTACTTTTCTGCTCTGCGCAGTAACATCTAGAGCCCGACCTAAGGATAGCAATTGGGCCCCCGCGCTTGCCAAGGCCGGCACTACCCACGGACGTGTAAGCGTGGTCGCGCGTGCTACCAAAGTGTTTTAAGAACAAGATTCTCCCGTTTCCAGCAAATTTCAGCACCCTTCTTGTATAGATGCGAGGAGATTTTTTGGTTTCCGCATAGAGCTACATAATTTCATTTTCCTTCTACCCACAAAGAGTGACACAGACGAAACGCCCGATCTGTTCACGGCCACTGTTTGCAGCTAACAGAGTCATTTCCTTAACACAAATTCCAATTACATTCCGCACTACTTAGTGTAGTGACTAGACCACGAGCTGGACGATCTGGTGTTCTAATACTGGCAGAGCAAGACAATTTCTCTTCAAACAATGTCCAGACCGATAATAACTCAACCCCCATCCATCGTCATATTAAATTGGTACCAGAGGTTTTTATCGCCGGATTAAGTGGCCGGAGCATGAGGCTGAACACTCATCTGAAACTAATGCCGGAGTTAGGAATAAGTGGAGCTATACCGACACTCCCACTCTACGCCTTCATGGCTTGTACACTGACATTACTTTTTTTTTAGGTGCTTTAGCAAAATTGAGAAAAGGGACAACTATCTTCATCATGTCCGTCCGTCCGCATGGAAGAACTCGGCTCCTAATGGACGGTTTTTCTCGAAATGTCATATTTATTAAGGCGCACATGCTTTGCACGCTGAATAACTAAGGCTGCAAACACACACTCAGAATATGTAATATTTACTGCTTTTCCACTGCAACAGTGGTTGCACGAACGCGCCACACGTGCACACGCGCCTGTCCCGTTCAACTGCTATTATTCACGCTTGGTAACTGACATGAAACTTTCTAATTATCTCAATGTCAGTAAATTAATAGCTGTGTTGTTGTTGTTGTTGTTGTTGTTGTTGTTGTTGTTGTTGCATTTAGCGACGACGTCTTGAACTTCACGTTGTTCAGGATGTAGTTACAAGCAAAGGGAATTCAAGTGGAGATCGAGTGTAAATAAGTGAAGTGACGTGTACCGATGTGGAGTGAACTGACGTTATTTATGTGAAGTGATTTTGTATTTGAAGTGAAGTAAAGTGAGCTACGGTTAAGTTTATAGGGACAAAAGTACCACGTACATTAGGGTGACCTTAAACTGAGGGTTCTTGATTGTATTGTGAATGTTTCGTTTGGTGTGTATCTTGTACTGTGGTTGTTTTAACTTGTTTTGTAATGTGTGGGTGTTTTGACAATTGTGTGGGTGTTTTGGTAATATGTGTACTTGTATTTGCTGTGTTTTGTATTGTATGTACTGTGTTTTTGTACTGTTTCATTTATGTATATTTATTCTTATTTGTTTTGTCTGTACTAGTGTAAGGACTACTGCCACCGAGTGACAACTCAATTTCAGTAAATGATGATGATGATGATGATGATGATAATAATAATAATAATAATAATAATAATGAAAAGGTCGTATATGAGAAAGGTGAAAATTTTGATATACCCAAATACTTCATTTAACTGTTTTACTTTGACCTGGCAGAGGTCGTTGTAGTAGATGCGACTCGTAGGGGCACAAGAGACGCAGTCAGAAAACTGTAGATTTCCGAAGTCCATGACGCTATTCCCCAGGTACAGAAAGAATCTAACCCACCGTCACACCCCACGGCACATTTCTACACGTCACGTGTGTCATTCTCGCAGAACCAGCAAATTTATGACTGAGCCTTTTTATTTTCTAGGGGTTTACAGCAGAGTTGTGACCAGTAAACACAGCAAGCAACAATTAGCGTGTCAATAAATATCGATAGTTGTAAACACCCTGTTCGGCCGTAGCTGCTACCTTAACTGGACATGCGGGTCGAATCCCGACCCCCCAGTGGGCGCGACGTGATTTTACAGTTAAACTGCCAGAGGTCAGTGAGGTGCGCCCGTTCGACGATTCAGCTGACGCGCACAATCGCTAGAGCACGGCGCTACTAACGGACATGAAAACATCTGCAGCCAGTGTTCTTACGCGTGCTGTGCTACATTTGAACCCGCGCAGAAGTAACCCGCTGTACAGGTCAGGCGGCTGGGTTCGTCTGGCAGCTCGGAGAACCCCTGCCCCCTTCTCCAGACTTTATTTTCACGACATACTTAGTTGATATGTAATGCTGACACCAGGTGGATTTACAAGGCAATGTATTACGGCGACTGCGTCGTGATTGAAAAATTATGTAATCAGTGATACAGCCTGGACCTCTAGGTTACGATGCACGAATTTTTGGGTATGTTTGTGCTTCAAAAATGTTACTTGGTATTAAAATTTGTGTTTTCCGTATCAGTCATTCAGTCATGCCTAGAAAACTGACAACCAGTGGGAGTGAGAGAGTGGAATGTGGCTTGGTAGAAAGGAAAGAGACTTCTCATCGCTCATACTCGGCCAAAGGCAGGTGTGGAAGTTCCGGCCGTCCCACAAATGGGATATAAAGGCCACCTGGGTAGGTAGATGGTAACCAGCTACCAACTAAAGCCGCGCTGCACATTCCGGGCCAGCGAATGCCTCAACTACAATTACTATCAATGTCTAACAGACTGCATAATGTCACGTTCCAGAAAAGCAATATGAATCTCCACCACTGTAACAACTTCACATCCTGCACCATAAATTCCTCGGTGTTACGGATACAGTGTTCTAGCAGAAAAAAATGGTCATTTAAATGGTTTGTCCAGGTTCATTGAATTGATCTCCCAGTAACTGGAAAGGAAGTGTGTCAAATAGCAGCAGTAACTGGAAAGGAAGTGTGTTAACGGCAGTAACTGGAAAGGAAATGCGTCAAACAACTGCAGTAACTGGAAAGGAGCTGTGTCAAACAACGGCAGTAACTGGAAAGGAAGTGAGTCAAACAGCGGCAGTAACTGGAAAGGAAGTGCGTCAAACAGCGGCAGTAACTGGAAAGGAAGTGTGTCAAACAGCGGCAGTAACTGTAAAGTAAGCGCGTCAAGCAGCTGCAGTAACTGGAAATGAAGTGTGTCAAACAGCGGAAGTAACTGCAAAGGAAGTGCGTCAAACAGCGGCAGTAACTGGAAAGGAAGTGAGTCAAACAGCGGCAGTAACTGGAAGAGAAATGCGTCAAAAAGCGGCAGTAACTGGAAAGGAAGGGTGTCAAACAACGGCAGTAACTGGAAAGGAAGAGCGTCAAACAGCGGCAGTAACTGTATTATATGTGCGTCAAACAGCTGCAGTAACTGGAAATAAAAAGTCAAATAGCGGCAGTAAATTAAATTAAAAGGTGCGTCAAACAGCAGTAATATCTGACACAGAAGTGCTTCAAATAACGATAATTAAACCGTGAACATTTTATTTTATCGCAGGTTCTTCCTTGCACTCAGAAATCCGTCGCACTTTGCTACGTACTCTCTTCATTTACTAACTCCAGAGTCTGAATCAAGTGTTCTGACCGTTCATTGAAGTCTCGTACTAACTTCTTTCCTGTATTCATTAACAATGCCTTTCAAATATTTTTGTTTAGTAGCAAAATCTCTTATAGCACCCTGTCATTATTTAGCACTGTCATTTCTCGTGGATTTAATCTAACTCTGAAACATTAACTAACCAACGTCAGAAGCCAAACTCGCAATATGGCATCAGGGTGTAACAAAGCTGAACTGGTTTAAGGCTTCCGCCGAACTGCGGTTGACGTCTTCGCCTCTCTGGGATGTTGTGCGACGTAGCTTGGTAGTTGCTTACGGGATATAAAGTTCATACACCAACAAATGCATTCTTTATTAAACTTGATAAAGTGTTAACATTTACATTAAAATCACTTCGACTTGCTCCTACATGTTTCGGTCTTTTAGCATGACCATCATGAGGGAGCCTTCATCAGAGCCTAGCTAAAGTTATATTAGATTAAAATTCGGTAAAAAAAACCTTGTCGTTATATGTTTGCGGTGGTGTGGCAGTATGTCAAGGTATGGTGTGTGTACTGTTCGCTGTGTTGAGTGTGGTCGCACTGAGCACAGCGAACAGTACACATAATATACCCTGACATACTGCCACACCACCGCACAACATGTAACGACGAAGTTTTTTTACCGAATTTTAACCTAATATGAATTTAGCTAGGCTCTGATGAAGGCTCCCTCATGATGGTCGTGCTAAAAGACCGAAACATGTAGGAGCAAGTCGAAGTAATTTTTAATGTAAATTTTAAAACTTCATCAAGTTTAATAAAGAGTGCATTTGTTGGTGTATGAACTTTGCAGATATCAAAATGCACGGTACAACGATAAAAATTGCTTACAGACGTTTCGGAATAACTTATCGGTCCCATTTTCAAGGGTCGATGCTACCTGGTTCTTGAATATGGGACCCACACAATGTCCCGAAACGTCGCTTAATAGCCAACAAGGTACGCGGCGCAACATTCTCAAAATAAAGAATACCTCAATATCTGGGCTTTCTTATGCCAGTCCCACCAATTTTATGACAGGATGTCATCCTATTCATCGCCATAATTGTTCCGATATTAACATTCGGACAAGAGAGAGCCTCTCATTTGAATTAACTACGGCTTACACCCCTTGAGAAATTTTTCCCAAGAATGAGTGTGCGAGGGAATTAGAACCCCGAAAGAGATCGAGGCTCTCAAAATTACGTTCTTTATCCATCATAATAGGCTATCTCTTAGAAAATGCCTCTATCTAGAATTAAAATCTCCAGAGTAACATTCCCACACTTCCCCCCGCTATTCATTATCTCAAGGAAGAATGATCCTTTTGTAAACCAAGCCGTGGGTAATTAGCCTCTCGCCAAGCCACGTGATTGGCAGAGGGGAACTGGCACTTGCTTAATATTTATGCATTGTATATTTGCTCTTGTATTACGTTAATTCAAGTATAATTTTGGGGTTTCTGGAAACAATATTGATTTTCATATTGATATCCCACGCCATTAAAAGAAACATATAAACGTTAAATGAATAGTGAGTACACCGACCAACATAACTGTACCTTATTGTAAAGCCATACCTTGTTTACAACAAGCTACATGTTTTGACCCGCAAGACATCGTCAGGGTTTATCTAAAAATATAAAAATAAAGTAAATAGGTTTTATAACATACAGTCGGGTGTGCTACAACGAACGATCCTACAACGAACGAATGCTATGACGAACAATTTTTATCAATAAAATCAGGATGCTACAACGAACAGTTCAGTTCAGTTTTCTGCTTTTTGCACCTTTAGCAGAGAAAATATTTTTTGTAATTATTCTGCATGAGCCGGCAAAATAGAGTGAGAAAGCTAATTAACTTAGGCGTTGTTAGAGACTGTTACGCTTTTCAAATTTGCATGTACAGTGTATAAAACTTAAGTAAATTAATTTTATATTATTTTCACACATTTTTTATTTTGTATTATATTTTTCCTGTTTAAATGGTTGTGTTGGATGGTAACTTTGCTGTAGTGGGCCTGGAACGGATTCCCCCTAAATACATACATTTAAATGTATGCTAGAACGAACAGATCCTATAACGAACGAGGTTGTAGAACCAACTACGTTCGTTCTAGCATGCCTCACTGTATTTTGTCATTATTAAAAAAAAAATCTCCCGCTTATGCATGTCGTTTAAAATTATTAAATGTACTGGAATTTCTTTTTGGCATCTTAATTTTATTATATTAGTCGTGTTATTCGGATTATCTAAAATTTGCTTAACCCAACTGTCTCCGTTTCTGCACATTTCCATCAGGATTTAAGAGTAGCAATTTAAAATAACCTAAAATTCCATAAAAGTTTTCTAAGTTGTTTTTTCTGCATGTGGATTATTCATTCATCTTGTACATTGCATTATTATTCTAATATTGCTTTTCCACTTGTCTTCGATGACGTCACAGATTAAAGCGTCGTGAATGGTGTGGTGATTTTATTAATGCATTAAAATCTACTTATTAAGTTTCCTTCTCGTCGTGGCTCTACTGCGCGCCGTTTATAGCATTCGCAAGATCCAATTTTTTTATTCACTGTAACAGGCCCTTTGTTTTGGTATTTACTTGTTGATTGTGCAGGCATCAAATTATATTTCATCAGCTCAGGTCAATTTCGTATAAATTTTGACTCAAACACTAACATTTCTACAGAAGCATATTCTCTGACGATACGTCACAAAAAAAAGGAGACACATTTCCCTGCTGGCTTGTTTGAGACCCAAGAGTAATAATTCACAACGTTGGACCAATCCAAATTTCCGTTGCCGTATGCCTGTCCTTTCCTCAAGCTTAGTTTAAGAAATAAGATTTGCTACCCGTACAAAGAACGTGTGTCGCAAATGTTTACCCCTCCACAAAAACTATAACGTCTATTCATTAATATTATCCTGACGTGCAAGGTAAAGGCAGTAAGATCTGCGCCATTAACTGTCTGACAATGTACAAGACGCCAAATTCCGGAAGACTGGAATCTTCGTCAACACTACAGTGAGATTTCCAAATCTCCCAATAGGAATACGTTAAATTATTAAACACCAATGTCTGTAGTCGCCGATCCCGGTGGCCGTGCGGTCTAAGGCGTGGGTCTGTGGCCGCTCGCTTGCTGAGATTGTGGGTTCGAATCCCACCGGGGGCATGGATGGATGTTTGTTGTGAGTGTTGTGTGCTGTCAGGTAGAGGTCTCTGCGACGGGCTGCTCACTCGTCCAGAGGAGTCATACCGACTGTGGTGCGTCGTTGTGTGTGATCTAGAAGCATCGTGAATGAGAAAGCCCTGGTCCGCTGGGGGCTGTCGCGCCAAACAAAATCAATGCCTGCAGTCAGTCTCAGGGTCTCGGAGGTGCAGATCTAGAGAGAGATCATTCAGGAAAATCACAGTTGATGTTCATTCTCTGCAACACCTTCGTTCATTGATTCGTTCCTAAAGAAGTATTAGGCAGAATTCTTCCGCTGGCACTCGTGACAAAATCGTCGCCATGTATCATTCCGTTTTTGTAAAATCGGCCTTCTCTGGCGTTCTTATTGTTGCCAGTCACCTGAAATCCCGGCCTTGTACTATGCATAAAAGTAGCGGCCTCTCCTAGAAGCTCACATGTTTCCTTTTCAGTACCTCTAATAGATAATAATAATAACTCCTTCCATTTAAAGTTAAAAAATGAAATGTAATCTGCTTCTTGTCTTTTTATACGGGGTCCCTTTCTTTGTTTCCGCGCAGCTGGTGGTCCACCCGACAAAATGTGACCGCTACGTGCGAGTTTGTTGTTTTGCACAGCATGAGGAAATAAAGAGAACTCGATGTGAAGGATCGTGTAATGACCAGCAAGGGCCTCTCGAACTCCGTGATTAAAAAAAACGCATTTCTTATCCATTATTACAAAATATCATCGTTTGAAAATAATTGCGGAATGCAGTCAAGCTCCTATCTGTGATTGAGTTGAGGTGTGGAACAGTGCCTACTGGAATTTTTATGGTGAAATAATGGTGCATTGTTGGTCAGAGTACAAAATAATTTCATGCTTTTTATTTTTTGCTTAGGATGCTTGTAAATAGTTCATGGATGATCAATAAACGCATAAAATGCATAACATGCCTCAGACCGTGTCAGATATAATCGTCTGAACAGTATACGACAGAAAAGCGCGGGATACATAATGGTAGAAGATTGCCCTCTCCCGATCGCGGTCAGTTGCGAAAGGAAACGCCTCCCCCCCCCCCCCTGCTGTGTGACGCAGCGAATATCCGTCGTGGTCCTGCATCGCAGCGCGCTTTGGGCTGGGCATGCAATTCGCCTATTACGAACTCCGTGTACCTTGGGCGTCGTGTGATTCAGGACTGTGTTGTCGAAACAGTCGTTACAGGCAAGGCCTGCATTCAAGCTACGATCCGCGACGCCCTCACTGTGTAAACGTTATTCTACTGCAGTTGCGGTCGGTTGATCCTGCACTCTTGTAACCTATATTGTGTAACGGGAAAATCGAACTCAACCTGTCGTCACAAAGAACGCCTTTATTTCTTGGTCGCTCGTCATGAATAAACTTCTGCTGACGTTGATCATAGACATAAACTGGAAATACATGCCGTTTTCGTAAGTCACTCCCAACATTCGGCGACATACTGTCCTTCCTCGGATATTTATGCTTCCGTATACATTCTCCAGCAAAATATCAGGCTTTTATAGCAATACACTAACGCATTTGAAAGAATTTCTAAGTACGGTGGCATGTGGAAGTTGGTTGTATTGCCAGTGTTTCGAAGGAAAATGCTGACTCCTTCTTTAGAGTTGAAGTTATGTAAGTGAGAATATAGGCGTGCTGTACATTTGAAGTGACAGCTCGTCTTTTGTAGTCAAAAGATGGTGGGAGGCCAAAAGGAAGGGAGAAAATAGATTAGTGAATAAACAGCCCTATGAGGGCACAATGCGAATTCTGAAAACGTCCCTTTTGAATGTCACAGCCAAGATGAAAGTGCAAAGGAAAGTAGCTGAAACGGAAGCGGGAAATATCAAGGTGTGAAATAATGAAACGGAAATTGATTCAGAGTGAAAACTATTTGTGCGAACTGGAATAAAGGGCTCCCTTTTTTTTTCGGACATGGATCAGACACCTAGACAATTGGTTCCCAAAGTGAGTTCCGTGCATACCAAGGGATCCGAAACCAGTTCCCAAAAATTCCGTAGATACATTTCCGTATGGCTACTAGAAGTTTACCTATCTTTTAAAACACCGGATAATGCATTTTTAATAATCGTGGAACTTCATTAATTGGCGATGTTTTTATTTCGCACGACCGTTAGAATATCAAACTATGAAAGACCTGTACCCACGAAGCGGGCGAAAATCGGTTCAATTGAGGTCAAATCATGCAATGCATCGTTACATATGCTACCGGCATGTATTCGTAGCTATCTGAAATCTGTTCCGAGATACAAATTTTTAATTTCACATATCTGTTATCCGGGCCGTAATATGCGCAAGGATGTGAGGTACCGTGGCTTTTTTTCGAAGCCAAAAGGGGTCTGTGAGCAAAAAAGTTTGGAAAAAACCGACCTAGACATTTTCTCGGTCTAATCAATTCGACCTCAAGATGGAAGCGTAAGATTTATTCAAAATGTTGGCTCAACAACCCTGACGCTGTCATGGTTAATTCACATTTCTTCCGCTGCGTGGCGCTGATGTTCTCATCTTAATGAATCATCATGCATCAAGTTGTATGTTGCGCTATATTTGGTTAATCACTTCTTAATACCTCGTCTATCCCAGAACGCTTGGTAGAAGTAACAGGTAAAGCCACCCAGTAACAATTCACAGAGGGGGTCGAGGGGTGGAACGTTGGGCTTCTATTCTTACTTTAACATTCGGCACAACCGGGACGGCACAGATGTCAGCTCCACGCGCCGGCCGTACTGATACCCCAAGGAAATTTCTTGGTACTCATTTCTGTTACAGGCTGAGTGCACCCTAGGGCCAATGCATGCGGGCAGAAGGATTAGTCAAGTACATAAATTTATAGTTTACCACAAATTTATTATATAACATGTAGCTACTATGTTCTTTTAAAGAAATACATTTAATGTAATAAATTTGTGTTAGGCTTTTTTTATGTTTTGTTGACCGTGCATCCCTGTATAATCTTGTAAATAAAGCCAACTTGGTGCACAATTTATTCTTAGTATATTTAGTCTTAGTATATTTATCAATCTATTTTAACTGTTTATGTGAAACTTGGTACTTGTTATTGTGAAACAAGTGGATAGTTTAAAATTACAAGGGCGTATGTCACAAAATGAAGAGTGTTACTTACACGCAAGTGATAAAATCGCAATAAAATTCTAACGTAAATAATATTATTCGAATGACTTGTTTTAGGTTTGTATGTGTGCATAATTCTTGGTCGTGTGTAAAGCTGAATGGTGATGTTTACGCTTATGTTGATGTAGAGGTTTTCAGTAGGTTCGTACTTAAAAGATTCTTAAAATGTTATCACTAAAGTTAAGAGTTAAATATACTAAGAATAAATTGTGCACCAAGTTGACTTTATTTACAAGACAGTGTTAGACTATACATTTATATAACTTATTAATTATTGAAAACAACGAGGATGCTTTTCCTTAAAAAAAAAAAGGACAAAGAAATAGGTCACTAGAAAGTATCCAAGGGCACCACCGCGAATCGAAGCCGGAACCTCCCTTTTGTGGCGCAGTGCTTCAACGAACTGCTGCACTGCTCACTGAACAATTGACAATGGGAACACCAAATGAATTTCTGACAGCTTTACTTCATTGCAGGGCCACAAAATTAATGGATTTTGCAAGTTTCTGCTTCTTTACAATTTTAAGTAAAGTTTCTGCCAATCGGTTGTTTTCCACATTTGTTCTTCGCATTTATACATTTGTCTTCTAAAGAATTTTTTGGAAGACACAGAGCGCTTTACTTGACACCCTGGCATGACTTTCTTGCAAAAGTGTCACAAAGTGCATGACGGTCTTTTCTTATAGTGAAATTCATTCATCCATTTAGTAGTCTTACGACAGGTCCAAAGCCTCTTCCAAATCGAGCTCTCCACATAGTGCGGTCTAGAGCTTCCTCCTTCAAATGTGAGTATCCTCTCCTTTCCTTAAGGTCATCCAGTAGCTTCCTACGTTTTCTTCCTCGTCTTCCTGTAACTTCTATACCTCCTTTTATCTTTCCTTCA
>Ga0123355_10018408_pt1 | contig 11076 bp, 7 predicted proteins | sample TergutEmb28metaG_3_FD_89872 | JGI IMG/M metagenome (GOLD analysis project Ga0123355, IMG submission 89872) | Embiratermes neotenicus P1 segment gut microbial communities from Petit-Saut dam, French Guiana - Emb289 P1 | ecosystem: Host-associated > Arthropoda: Insects > Digestive system > Gut ...
ACTATAATTACTACCCCAATCAATATGCAAGACATGCAAGAAAAGCCAGGCAACTTTCTTTTAACCGGTGTAGGCTTTAGACAAGACGGCAATATTGCTATTATGATAGATAACAAAGTATATATTTTAAGACACATATCAGAATCTAGGAAAGTATTTAACCAATTACAAGATATTCGTGATAATGCCGAAAAAGGCGTTTTCGAATCTAAGTAAAAATAATAAAGGAAGAAATAATGGATATTATAGTTAGAAAACCAACAAAAGAAGAAAAAGAACTATATTCGAACTATCCGACATGGGGATGCGAAGTAAGCGAGTTTGATTGGAGTTATTCCGACAGAGAAACTTGTATTTTGATACAAGGTGAAGTAAAAGTTATTTATGGAAATGGCAAAAGCGTCAATTTTTGTGCCGGCGATTTTGTAGAATTTCCAAAAGGACTTTCTTGCAGATGGATTGTAACTAAATCCGTTAAAAAACACTATAATTTTGGATAAAGGATTTTTTATGCCACGAAACAAAAACGAACTTAAAAATATAACTCACTTAGGTAGCGGAAAAACTGATTATCTTAGTACTTACAGCCCTAATGTGTTAGAAGCTTTTTGCAATAAACACGAGGGGAGTGATTATATGGTAGAACTTATTTGTACAGAATTTACTTCACTTTGCCCAAAAACCGGTCAGCCGGACTTTGCTACAATAGAAATTAAATATGTGCCCGATAAATTGCTGGTCGAAAGTAAAAGTCTTAAACTATATCTGTTTAGCTTTAGAAACCATGGCGATTTTCATGAAGATTGCATAAATATCATTTGTAAAGATTTAGTAAAATTACTAAATCCAAAATACATAGAAGTAATCGGAAAGTTTGTGCCAAGAGGTGGCATTGCCATATATCCCAAAGCCAACTGGGCAAAGGATGATAGCAAATACAATGAGAACTTTTTACAAAAACGATTGTTTGATATTAAATAAACCAAATACTTTACATTATTGTCTTTATATGATATAATAATACAATTGGTGGGAGGTTTAAATTAAAAAAACTTTAAAAATATTTATAATTATAGGTGCAGTTTTAGCTTTGATGCTGATGTCTGTTTTTATGCTATTGGCTTGTAATGTAAGGAGCAATAATAGTGGTGGAGGAGTGGTTTGCGATTGTTCGAATCATCCTCTTATGTGTGATTGCAGTGATTCTCCTATAGAATGCAATTGTGAACCAACAATACCTTGCGATTGTCCGGAGTCTCCAACTGCATATACATATAATTTAGTAGTGTACATAGCTTTTTTGGGCGGAACGATTTATGGCAATAATGTTCAAAACATTAGGTTAGGATATGATGCAACTCAAATTAATGCTATTCCAAATGTAGGATATAGATTTGTAAGGTGGTCCGATGGGTTAACATCTTCTTTTAGATGGGATACTAACATAATTACAACGCTTGTTTTTACAGCTGAATTTGAAAGGATTTCCTTTTTAATAACTTATATAGCAGGCCATGGCGGTTCAATTGGCGGCGAGACACAGCAAACTGTAAGATTTGGTGAAAATGCCGGTCAAGTAACGGCAATTCCTGATTTAGGATACACTTTTGTAAGTTGGTGCGATGGCATAATAATGCCAACTAGACGCGACATAAATATAACAGAAGCGCTAATATTTACAGCACAATTCGAGTATACTTTTGATCTTCCGCCATGTGTGTCAGAATTTCCGCAATACACTTTTACCCGCATCTCGGGTAGAAATAATGAAGTGAATGTAAGAGCAAGAAATAGAAATATAACATTAGTGAATATTCCTCCAGAAGTAATGATTGACGGCAATATATACTTAGTTACAGAAGTAGCAATAAGCGGATTTGCCAGTTTGCCAAATTTAAGACGAGTTACATTGCCCGACACCATTAGAAGAGTTAACAACAGCGCATTTTTAAATAATACTAATTTAGATTTTATTTATTTGCCCGAAGGGTTAGAATCTATCGGATCATCTGCTTTTGCAATGTCTCCTAATAAAAGATATCTTATTATACCTGCAAGTGTTCAAATTATAGGTGCTAATATTTTATTTAGTAATAGTTCCTATGATGTGGCAATTCATGCCAGAGCAGAATCTCAACCTAGTGGTTGGGTTTCAACATGGAATAGAGCAAGACAATCACATCCTACACTTCCAACAGACCATCCGGTAATTTTTGGTAGCGACTTTGACCCGCAATGCATAACAGAATATAGTGACTTAAGTTTTATGCGAATAGCACCAAACGAATACGGAGTTGCTTTAAGAGATTTTTCAGTGTTAGAAATAAATATACCCAGTCATATTAGACAAAATAGAGTAATATATCCTGTAACCGAAATCATGTCAAGCGGCTTTGCTTTTAGCGGTATAAGACATATAACACTGCCAAGCACTATAAGAAGAATTGGCTTTGGTGCATTTATGGGAAGCAGCAATTTAGAAACGGTTTATTTATCCGAAGGTCTTATTGAAATTAAAGGCTTTGCATTTGCCGGAACTAATTTACCGTTTATAATTATTCCCAAAAGTGTAGAAGTAATTGAGGCATTTGTTTTTACTGCTTTTCTGTATAATGATATAAATTCTAATTTTATAATTCATGCAAGAATTTCAGAAGTGCCGGAGGGTTGGCACGAGCATTGGGATATTAGATATTATTCTCATGTGAGTATTGAAGATACGCAACTCACATTTCATTCTGTAATGTGGGGTAGTAGGTTTGTATTAAAATGTATAACAGAACATGTGAATTTTAGATTTGTACGAACAACTCCAACCGAATATGGAATTGCCGCTAGAAATCTTAGGGTAGAAGAAATTGATGTTCCGTCTCATGTTAAACGAGAAGGAGTGATATATCCTGTAACAGTGATTATTGAACAGGGTTTTGCTGCTATGGAAACTTTAAGGCGGGTATCGCTTCCTGCCACAATAACAAGGATTGGTGAAGGAGCATTTATGTGGAGCATTAATTTAACCGAAGTTTATTTGCACGAAGGTATTGTTTATATAGGTGGTTTTGCATTTGCGGGTACTGGCTTATCCATTGTAACTATTCCTAAAAGCGTAAAAATAATAGAAGCATATGTTTTTGCTTTTATAGAAAATCCCTATTTTTTAATTCATACAAGAATTTTAGAAGCACCTAATGGCTGGCATCAGCATTGGAATCTATTAAGTGCCAAGAGTAGTTGACGGAGTACTAGAGGATATACTATTTCATTCTGTGATTTGGAGTAGTAATAAATGTTGAATAATATAGAAACAAAATCAAAAGCATTAGTTTTATTAAGCGGTGGTCAAGACAGCACAACTTGCTTATATTGGGCAAAACAAAAATTTGATATAGTTTATGCTATTGGTTTTGATTATGGTCAACGGCATAAATTAGAATTAGAACAGGCAAAGATAATTGCTAAAAATGCCGGAGTTGAGTTTTTTGTGCTAAAAATGCCTATTATGTCAGACATAACAAGCAACTCTTTAATAAATCATGAAATTTTAGTTGATAATTTCGACGAGAAGAATAAAGAAAATAATATTCCTCCTAACTCTTTAGTTGAGGGGCGGAATATGTTGTTTTTAACTTACGGCGCTATATTCGCTAAAGAAAAAGGGATTATTGATATTGTTGCAGGAGTTAGTCAAACCGACTTTTCGGGCTATCCGGATTGCAGAGAAGAGTTTATAAACAGTTTAGAAAAAACACTGATTCTTAGTATGGATTATCCTTACAAAATTCATACTCCGTTAATGCATGTAAATAAGTCTGAGGTTTGGGAATTGGCGGATAAATTAGGAGTGTTGAATATCATAAAGGAGCAAACACTGACTTGTTATAACGGAATAATAGGCGAGGGATGCACGACTTGCCCCGCTTGCGTTTTAAGAAATCGAGGGTACGAGAAGTTTTTGAAAAAAGAATAAAGTCAATACAAAAACAAAAAATGCGGGCGACAGAATGTCGCCCCTACAGCAAAACTACAACCCTATATTTTAGGTTAAAAACACTTTTGTAGGGGCGACATTCTGTCGCCCGAAATACTCTAAAGGAAAAACATATATATGTACGAAATAAAAAAAAGAATAGAGATATGTTCCGCTCATAAATTAAAACTAAACTATCCGTCTAAATGTCAAAACCTACATGGACATAATTGGAATATAGATGTGTTTTTGCGAACGGAAAAACTAAACGAAAACGGCATGATAGTCGATTTTGACCAGATTGCCCAAAAACTAATGGACAAACTAGACCACAAAATTCTAAACGATGTTTTGGATTTTAACCCCACAGCCGAAAATCTAGCAAAATTTGTTTGCGACTTTTTTGCCCCACACTGCTATAGAGTAGTTGTAGAAGAATGCGAGGGTAATGTGGCAACTTATGCGAAAAATTAAATATGAAATTCTCACAGCTAATTAATTTTCGATATTAGGAATAAGTATGATTTTATTTAGGCGGAAAAAATTAATATTAGGTACAATAATTGTTGCGGATAAATGTAATCTTTTGTGTGTCTAACATAAATAATTATAAATAAAAAATAATGGACATGCTTTATAAAATGGATGTTCGGATATTGTTTCTTGATAAATTGGAGTTGTAGATAATAATAGTTTAGCATTTTGGTACAATCTTAATTGTTATTCTGTATATTGTAAAAGCTAAAAAAGAAAAAAATCACTATCTTGTTAGAAAAGTGATTTTAATCTATTAGTTGCTCATGTAGTAAATAATACACATGGGCAGCTTTTTCGTCCCATTTGCTGTAGACTAGTTTTGCGGTATGGCGTGTAGCGACATTAAATTTTAGCTCAAAGGCTGTTTGACCTAAACTTGTGATTTTTAATACAACCGTATATGTGCCGTCGGGATTTTTGTAGTAGTCTCTAAAATACTCTTGTCTACGCCTAAAATCTAAGCGGTTTTCTTTGATATATTCTGTAATAGCACTTCTTAAACTTGTTGGCACATTAGTATAAAAATGAGATAAACAAGTTCTTCCATCAGGAGTTATCGAGTAATAAATATTATTTTCGTGCATGGATTGATAAATAAAGCCAGCTTCTAAAAGCTGACTTATTGTTTCTTTACACTCCATATAAGGTATCCAACTGTTGAACTCCGATGCTATACAAATAATATTTTGTTCCATAACAGGAAAGTCCATTTTATCAAACACGAGCAGCAAAATAAGTTTATTTAATTGAGAGTTGTTGCTTTGCGGAAAATCCATTTTTATAAAAGTAAAAATTAAAAAGTAATAGATAAAAAGTGTTGATTTATCAATAAGGAAAGTTTACAAAAAAATAATTTGTCCAAACTTTATACTTTTTATCTGTTACTTTTTAATTTTAAAAGCTTTACGCTTTTCCGTTACATCCCAGCACATTAACTAATTTATGTCTTACACATTCTGTAATTAAATCTCTGGCAGGAGCAAGATATTGGCGTGGGTCGAAATGAGCAGGGTTAGCGTTAAAATGCTTGCGAATAGCGGCAGTAAATGCCATTCTAAGATCGCTGTCGATATTTATTTTACAAACAGCACTTTTTGCCGCCGTGCGCAGCATATCTTCCGGAATGCCTTTAGCGCCTGTCATGTTACCGCCGTTTGCTTCGATTATTTTTACATATTCAGGCAGTACGCTGCTTGCTCCGTGCAGAACAATAGGAAAACCGGGAACTCTTTTTGTAATATCCTCTAAGATATCAAAACGCAGTTTTGCTTCGCCTTTAAATTTAAACGCTCCGTGACTTGTGCCGATAGCAATAGCAAGGCTGTCTACACCTGTGCGTTTTACAAATTCTTCAACCTGACCGGGGTCTGTATAAACTGCATCTGCTTCTGATACATTAACATCGTCTTCAATTCCGGCAAGTCGTCCTAACTCGGCTTCTACCGTAATTCCGCGGTCGTGAGCATATTTTACAACTTCAGAAGTTATTTTAATATTTTCTTCAAACGAGTGATGAGATGCATCAATCATGACAGAAGTAAAGCCGTCTTCTATAGCGGATTTACATAATTCAAAGCTATCGCCGTGATCTAAATGAAGAGCAATTGGAAGACCTGAATCTTCTACAGCGGCTTCTACTAATTTTCTTAGATATTTAGGATTAGCATATTTTCTGGCACCTGCCGATACTTGCAGTATAATAGGTGCTTTTTCTTTTTTAGCAGCTTCTACAATCCCTTGGATTATCTCCATATTGTTCACATTGAACGCACCAATGGCATATCCGCCTGTATACGCTTTTTTGAACATTTCAGTTGTGTTTACTAATGGCATAAGTTTTTTTATTTTCTCCTATTTTTTGAGGTGGGGTATGAATATAATTATATAAGAGAGTTATTAAGTTTGCAACTTAATAATTATTAAATACGAAACAAGATGTTTTTTTTTCTTAAATCATTTTATTTTTCTAAAGTCTGTTAAAGTTTAGTGGCATTAAAAAAAACAAATAGACAATTAAATATTATTTATAGTATAATAATACTGTGTTGGATTTTAAGTGAATAGTAAAATCTGCTTATTGAAAGTAACAATACTTTATTTAAGGAAATAAATATATAACATGAAAAACAATAAAAAAATAATTTTTGCGTTTATAATTTTATTAGTTGTATCGCTAGCTGTAGTTTTGACAGCCTGTAGCAACAACAAGCAACGGCCCTTGTATACTGTGCCTAGTGTTACAGCTACATATGGTGATACATTAACAAACTCCATGTTGCCTATAGGGTGGACATGGGTAAACGAAGGGGTTATTGTAGGTAATGTAGGACAAAGACCTCACGAGGCTATTTTTACACCTGTGGGTAATTTTTATGCAGTAACCCGTACAGTTATCGTTACTGTAAATCCTGCTCTGCCTTCTTATATACTACCTTCTGCTTTTATTGGGATACCCTACGGTACAGTTTTAGCTAACCTTACACTTCCTGAGCGTTGGACATGGATAAGTGAGGTTCTTCCGGTGGGTTTGGTTGGTACGCGTGATCATTTAGCACAGTATACTCCTGTAAATCCAAATCATGCCTCAATAATGCGCGGAATTAGCGTAACGGTTGTGCCGGCAAATCCTTTAACATCCGCACCGCAAGCATTTAATTTAGATTTTAGTACGGGATTAACCTTAGAAGATATTAGCCTACCCGGCAACTGGGTATGGCAAACGCCTCAATCGGCACTAAATGTCGGAATACATACAAACATAACTATAATTTATAACGGAGGACCTAATTTTAATCAAACAGAAGCTATGGTTACGGTTACTGTTAATCTTGGTACACTTAGTCCTCTGCCTAGCCCTCCACAAAATATTTTTTATACATTTATAGAAGGATTAACACTTGGTGATATAGCTCTAACGGGTAATTGGGAGTGGGAAGAAAATCTTGCATATTTACTTAACGCCGGTATGCATAATAAATCCGCAGTATATAGAGCAGGCGCTAATTTTCATGATGTTTATGCCCGTATTACTTTTATTGTTGAGCCGGCTATACTCACTCCGTCTCCAACGGAGCCATCCGGTTTTGAATATACATTTAGAGAAGGTCTTTTATTAAGCGATATTTATCTGGCAGATAATTGGCAGTGGTTATATTCTGCTACACATATAACTTCTGTAGGCAAACAAACTAAAGCAATAATTTATCATACGCCAGCTAATTTTCATAATGTTTATGCAAATTTAGAGCTAACTATATTATTAGGGACACTTAACCCTTTGCCAACTCCTCCTAATGCTATAACCTATATTTTCCGCGACAGATTAGTTTTAAGCGATATTGTCTTATCCGGAAACTGGGAATGGGCGGCACCGTGCGGCTTGATGGCTGTCGGCACGCGCAATATTCCTATTATTTACCGTACAGGCGCTAATTTTAATGATGTAGAATATACGCTAAGCGTAGCTGTTAATTTTGATTTTACAAATTTCAATATGTCGCTTAGCCCCAGAGATTTGCGGTTATTTAGAGGAGATACTTACAGAGTTTTTGCCCGTTCGCAAGAGGATAGAGTGCTTAATACAGATTTGTTGCCCATTATGTGGAGTTCTTCTAATGTAGGTGTTAGCGTTGATAGCAACGGTGTTATATCAGTATTGCCAAGCGCTACTGGCAGAGCAATTATAACCGCAATCTTTGGTTTATTTTCTGCCAGCCTTACTGTAGAAATACAGCAAGGCGTAAAACCGGCTGGAGCCATAACAACTCCGGCGGATTGGATTAGATTAACGGGTTTTATAGACGATGTTACACTGCTACATAGAGAATATTTTTTAATGAACGATTTAGATTTTTACGGTTTAGTTGTTAATTCTATCGGCTATAACGGCGGTACCGTGTGGCAGTTTTATCACCCGCGTTTGTTTAGAGGAGTTATGGACGGACGGGGGTTTGCACTAAAAAACATTACTGTAGGGCGTACATATTACAGTGCTACCGGCAGCACACATTGGCGTGCAGCGATTTTTAGCGGCACTTACCGACAAGCAAGAATTCGCAACATTGCGGTTATAAACGGTAGGACTACCTACACAACAAGTACAGGGTTATTAGTTGGTGATAACCGAGGTTTTGTATATAATGTGTTTGTAGACGGAACGATAGTAAATGTAATAACAAACGGTCAAGACTATAGTGCCAGCGGTCCGTTTTTTGGGCGAAACAGCGGTACTGTTCGAGATAGCGTAGCTAATGTAAGAGCTATTGGACAATCTCATCTTATCGGCGGGCATATGGTTACGGGAAGAGTTGAAAACCTATTTACCGTTAGAGACGGTCTTTTAGGATCTACCGTAACGGCAGGAGAGTCGTGGAGAATATTGGAAACTCATTTTACCGCATTTTTTATTGCCAATATAGGAGGGGTAAACTTCAGCACTCTCTCTAGTGAATATTGGATAGGTAATTATACTAATGCCACAAGACTACCAAGACTTCGCCGTCTTGATGCTAACGATAATAATCCTGTCGACCCTAATTATATTATCCCTACTAATATAACCGCTACATATGGGCAGAGGCTGTCGCAATTATTTCCTCTTCCAAGCAGTTGGGCATGGATAAATCCTAACGCGCTTGTGGGCAGCACAGGTAATCAACCCCATAACGCTATTTATATACGGGTAGGTAATTATAATCCGATTATCCGTCCTGTGGTGGTCAGAGTTTATCGCGCCATGCCTAGCTATACAATACCATACGCTTTTACCAATGTTTATTACGGAACAATGCTCAGCGATTTAACGCTTCCTGCTAATTGGACTTGGGGTAACCCGAATCAAACCGTAGGTGTAGTCGGCACCCACATTTTCGAAATTATTTATATTCCGCAAAACCCTAATTTTCATACAGTACATAGGTCTTTATCCATAACAGTAGTATTCGATACGCAGCCTCCACCTGTAACGGTTGCTATATTTAGAATAATAGATGGGGGAGCGCCTTACGCTTTAGGAGAGTTGAATACTCCCGTTTTACAGCTTAATAATATTTGGAATACTCGTCCGACTACCTATTATGTTATAACAAGCGTGGTAATTGTTACAAATAACCAAACAAAAACGCTTGGCGGCGGCACAGAATGGATATCTTACTTTCCTTTTAATTTAACGCATAACGCAACAGTTACTGTACATATGAGCACCACCGAAACCTTTGATGTTCGAGTATATATCGGCGGAACCTTTAGTGTAACCATATTTGACATCGACCGCATTACGGCGGGTACTATTTCCGCTCTTATCCCTAGCGGCTACGAGTACTTAAGCGCTTTAGTGGTTGCTAATTTAGACAACAGAGAACTAAGATATATAGGCCACTTAAGCACATTTACTTATTTCTTTATTGTAGAGTCTGTTAGACTCTACATTTCTCTTTGCCCCTTGCCGCTTGTTTTTATGTCGTTAACACCGGAGTCTAGTCAGACGCAAATGCTAAGTATTACCATAGGAGAGCAGTTGCAGTTAACGGCAGATGTTACGCCAACAGATAATATGGCAGACAAAAATCCTATGGTTACATGGAGTATTATAAGCGGTACCGGCGTAGTAAGTGTGTTAGATGGCGTAGTTGTGGGTTTGTCTTTAGGTTATGCTGTTGTTCGCGCTACAAGTGTTGCCGATCCGGCAGTATTTATGCAAGCTTATATAGTGGTTACTCCGGTTACTTCGCCAATCACGGGCATAAACATTAGCCCAGGTAATTTAATTTTATTCGGCGGTGATGTGTATCGTGTATTTGCTAATTCCTTAGAAGGACAGAGTTTAGATGATGCAGTATGGTCGGTAACCGGTATTGCAGGTGTAACTGTAGCGTCTAACGGAACTATTACTGTAGCGCAAACAGCCGCGACAGGCACAGCTACCGTTACGGCGGCTTTAGGCGGCGTATCGCAAAGTATTACAATAACAATACCTTCAGGCACTAAACCTACGGGTGCAATTACTACCCCTAACGACTGGATAGCATTAACCGGTTTAGTGTCGGATACAAGTGTGCTTAATCAGCATTGGTTTTTAATGAACCACCTAGACTTTGGCGGAGAAGTTATTAGTTCCATAGGCTATAATGGCGGAGATCCGTTTAACGCTAATCACTTCAGGTTTTTTAGAGGAGTCATGGATGGCAGAGGCTTTAGTATAATGAATTTAGTTGTGGGTTATGCATATTCCTCTAGCGTGCATTTTACAAATTACTGTGCGGCAATTTTTAGCGGCATACATGCAAGCGGAATTATCCGCAATCTTGCTGTTATAAACGCAAGAACAGGCGGTCGTACAAGGGGCTCTACCAGCACAGGCTTATTAGTCGGCATGAATGCCGGTCTTATAGAAAACGTATTCTTACACGGAACTTTAGTAAACACCGGCGCAGGTATAGATCTATGGAATACTAACGGACCATTCTTTGGGCGCAACAGAGGCACGATTAGAAACAGCGTTGCAAATGTTACGGTAGAAGGTCAATCGTTTTTGATTGGCGGTTGGATGATATCCGGCAGCGGTGCAAGCGCAT
>Ga0123355_10018409_pt1 | contig 11076 bp, 9 predicted proteins | sample TergutEmb28metaG_3_FD_89872 | JGI IMG/M metagenome (GOLD analysis project Ga0123355, IMG submission 89872) | Embiratermes neotenicus P1 segment gut microbial communities from Petit-Saut dam, French Guiana - Emb289 P1 | ecosystem: Host-associated > Arthropoda: Insects > Digestive system > Gut ...
AACTCAACGAATTAGTCGCAAGCTCCTGAGGATGGATGTATTAACATCCGAAACATGTTGAGCACTGAATAAAGTAATGATAAAACAAGTGGCATCAAGTTGGTCTCTCTTTACTCAACTATAAAATTGTTGGTTCTGTCAGTGTGCTACAAGCCTACTGTGCATCATACAGAATGATAATAAACGTGCGAAATCATACAAATTCGCGGACAGTGCCCAGTCATGTTCTCCACCAGAGTTTTGAGTAGCAATAAAACCCTTCGTTCGTTCGTATTACACAGGCCTACACAAGTACTCATACATATCTAATAATGTTAATACCCTTGGTTTCTTTTACGTTTATGGTGAAATGAGTATTTAAGTACGGATCCTGTATGCTTGAAACTTGTCGGTTGCAACTTAGCCTATGAGTTTCGCATCGTCGCCTTCTTTATAACTGCTCACTCAAAAATAACATTCGGTACATGGCATGTAGTTTTGTTTACGTCCAATCAATGAATCAACTTTCACGTAACCTGTTCGAATAGTTACTAAATTCATCAGCTACTGCCATCAAAATAAGAGACAGAGAAACCCTTTCGTACGTCCTAACAAAACTCGTACGTTTTCCCAATGAGTATTGTCATATATCATTGCAGAAACTAAAGGAAGTGTCTTTCCCACCTCGCAAGTTCGTGAGCTCGCCACGTTCTTATTACTGATTTATGAAACTGAACAGTTCTGTGTTGGGATGTCCTCCAATGGCATAACGTCCGTATCAGGTTTTATTAGAATAGTTCAATTGGTTTCCCAGTTGTAAGGAGCGGACAGAAGTCCCAAAAACACATCATGACTACCTCATAAGCCTACTTCCTTACTTTTAGAAAAGAAAGTAGGCAAACAACAAGAATAGTGCCAGTTTTACTGGTCACCCGTACGGTACGACGGGATTTGAATTAAATTGGTAGATAACAACATGCGGTAATATTTTTTTGACAATGGTTTAACATATGAAACATCACTAATATGTATTTGTGTTTAGCGACCATGGAAAATATCCAAGTACACATTAGTAATATTGCACAAGCAGCATTATCTTCACTGTCCTCATCCGGCTGCCTGGTCGTGTGTTTCGTCTTAGAAATTACTCGACTGATTTCGATATTGGCGACATGCACTAAAATCTGTCCGGCCAATATGTCAACCGTAATAATCCAATACAGGCATGCACGATCATAAGATCTTTTTCTTCCTTAAAAAAGACACAGCGTATAAAATAAAATTCCAGTGGCGTCAAATACAGACAACTTTCACTTGAAATATCCTTCAGTACGATGAGTATCAACAGATCTAACCAAGGCAACATACTGTCTGATGATAACCTTCAGAATAGCAGATCTATAATATGGTACAAATACACAAGACACGCGGCTAGTGAGGTAGACGCAAAATAGAAAAGAATGAATGTTAAAAATGCGTGTTCTGTGCAGTACACTTTTCAAGCTTGTTGTGTCACATGACACTATCTTCACAATTGAAGAACTGATCTCGCGTCTCGCTTCCCTTTCACTGGATTTTCTACAGCATCCCATCTGTCAATGTCATAAAGATATGCATGGCACAGGTTTTCTACTGAAGAAGTGCAAAAATCTGAAGAAGAGGACGTTCATGAGCGAATGAGACTGATTCTGTTGACCCCAACATACCGAACCGGAAGTCAGAATACGTGATCAGCTCCATGTACATCCGGAGCAGAAGTACTGATAGTGTATGCACCTCGACAATGACGCAGGGAACTGTTCAGAACAGGAAACGTCCCTCTAGGATTTAAGCCCTAGCATGTGTCGTGAAATTACTACGGGTCGCCAGGGAAAAGATATCTTATTAACTTGCATTTATTCTCGCCCTAAATCACTTAATTACTCCGTCTGTGCGGCCAGCCCTACAGATGTGTCCTTCAGACCGACCTACCATACTGCAGGTTTTAGTTTTTTGTTTTTATGTTTGTACGAGGGGACGATGTCTTCCGCAGATCACGTATGGAAGCATGAAGACTAGCGACTTCTCGAAAATGACTCCGTGTATTGTGGTTGAAACGTACCGACACTTCGAAGCAATCTGCTGCCTCCACCTTCAGCCCTGAAATGCAGGTAGCTGGTTCCTCCCTAACGTCATTTATCTCCCCAGCTACACAGCCTAACATCCCAGACGACCGAGACAATTCAGACAATATGGACACATGTCTACCTGGTCCAGGCTATCCGCGCTGCCATCTAGCTCCAGCAGTCTGAACTGTGCAGAAATATCGGCCAGGGTGTTGTGGTTATCGCCTGCCGGAGAGGAGGTGACGCTGCCGCCGTCTTCTGGCGTCGCAGTGTGCGGCGTCTGCTCGGCACTTCGCGGACCAGCGGTAGGTGCGCTGGTGCGCTGGGAGGACGAGAAGTCCGGTGGAGCGAGGCCCTGCATGTACGGCTCCAGGAATGCATCGCCTCTGCAAAGAAAAAAGATGTATTGACGTGTTTGTAAGGAGGAAGTCCGATTCTAGGACTTATCAAATGTATACAAGCAGTTACAATACAGCCAAGTGACATGACGCAAGTAAATTACAAGCTGCAGATGAACACTACGGCCAATGGACAATACTGTTTCGAAACCGTCATCTATAATCTCATCGTCAGCGATGGGTGGTAGACTTCATTTTACGGAGAGATATGGGAATACACTTGTTGCCAATAAGTTAAAAAATATATTGTTGTTTGACTGAAAACAAATATATTTATTATTGTATTTCAATAATTTATTGTGTGTTACAGTTTACTGACGACATAAAGCTGCTGTACAAACCGGACCGCTCGAAATGTTGCAGTTTATAGTTTCATTCGCATTCAAACTAATATGAAGCCTGAACACAAAATATCCGGACTGCGTTCATCTCGCTAGTACCTGCGACTGTACTTTGAGCGTACGCTTCTGGTCTTCTTCCTGCTTGTCCTCAGTGCGTCTACTGAGTCTGACGCGATCATCGCCAGCAAACAGTAAGTGTCTGTGTCGTGGGTCTTATCCGTGATGTCCGAGAGGACGGAACAACACCCGTGTGCTCCTTTATTTCACTTTGCATTTGCTTTATACAAACGCCATGTTAACAGGTTCTACAAAGCCACGAACACATGATTGCTATCACAGCGATAATAGGGCCACACTACGGGGCGTAAAAGCAATCCCATTACAGGCTTAGATAGGCCCTGAAGTTTCCAGGAGGTTGAAGCTCCCAGATTTAAAAAAAATCGGCACATGAAGGCGGTAGGGTTGTCAGGTCTACGCACCGACCGCCTTTACTCCTCAGTAAACATTCCTGGTATTCATTTCTGTTAGAGGCTGAGTCAACCCCAGGGCCATAGTGCGGCCGGAAGGATTTTGTCATTGAAAAATTCCAATGACACCATCAGGAATCGAACCCGCGACCTTCCGGCTTGTAGCGCAGTGCCTCAACCAACTGCGCCACTTCGGGGCGTACTGTACCTTAAGATATCACTCTACCGCGAAGGAACATTGTTACGTTTGGCGACCGCAACAGTGTGCTGTTAACCATATCGAACACGGGAATTTATTACCGTTGTTTTTGTTTATTAAGGTAATCTTCAAAGAATCATTACAATCAGATATGCAAGACGAATTACTGGCATTACTATCTGATAGAAGAAATGCAAGTGCATGGAATAATCTGATTCTTAAGAAACTAATGGTCATTCAGTTGGCCACGCAATTCGCACATGTTATGGAACCCGAAGGTCGAATGTCATCTTTAAAAAAGCCTGCCAAGTTTTCTCCAAATTCGATCTGCTCTTAATTTCTGCGTCAATGTTACTTTGGTGTGCCACTGACGTCCCCAAACATTGGAATTTCGCGGTATTTATGAAGGATGAAAGTTACACTTGAAATATTTATGAAATCACAACAGCCGATCTTAAAATTTCACAACTTATAGCGCAGATCCTTAAAACATGAAATTTCGTTCCATAAAAAGAGGCATTCAGACGGTCAGACAACCCTCGTCTTTTATGCATTCATCTGTAGCACAAAGTGCCAAGAACACTTAAAACGCACTCCTTAATGTAGCACACACAGATGGCCGGCACAGCATTCTGTCACGAAGAACTTTAGATCCCATTGTGATCAATAAAATGCGTACAAAGTGTGTAACGTGCGGGTCGCGTGCGTCAGCTGTCTGTTGAGAGATTTGGCTCGTTGCCTCTGCGCTCAGTTGCCATGACTACAGCTGCTGTAGCACACCGTGGCGCCATGGTACACTCGACAGCATCAATACACAGACACCTCGGCTTCGCCGTATCGAAACAAGGCGCACAACCTTGACAGCGACTTTCAAAATGTCATGCTACATGACGGCAAGAAGCTCTGAAAGGAACTTCCGACACCCGGGCTCTTGGGAACAGCTGCAAAGGAACTGGCAAGCGTCAACCGATGCCCTGATTATAGTCATTCTGCTCTTAGCGTTACTTTGGTCACAATAAAGTTCAGGGCAGTGTAGGCCCACTCTTATGTTGCATTCTGTATGATAAGTTAATGATTACCCAAAGCGCCGGCTCCAGGGCCCACCAAGCCTCCTAGTCAATGGATGCCTACGGCTCTTTTCCCAGACACAGAGCGGCGGCAGGGTGAAGCTGACCACATTCATCTAATGTTGAGGTTAAAATGGGTGGAGATATACTCCCACTCCCCCATATACCTTCGTGGCGTGAACAGAGTCTACTTTACTTTATTTTATTTTACAAAATATACATGTTTATGTAAGCCAAGTTTACTGGTACAGACCCTACCTAAATAAAATCATAAAATACATGGCATTTTAATAACTACCGTATGCTCCAAACTTACGTGTGTATTTCCACCACAAAATCATACAGTTTGAAGACAGGCGTATGATGTACATGCACGCCAAAAGTTTAATTTAAATATATTTTCGACTTATGAGTCTACGCATCGCAAGTACCAGGTAGTTTAGCAACAGCACAGTTTATATGCCAAAGGTAACAAAGAATACGGTCTGTGACAGCTGTAAGGTCAAAACAAGCACACTTAGGATGCAGGCCTGTTGGCAGTCTCAACTGGGGCACGTCTGTCAGTGTTAAACGTTTGCAGATAAAAAGCACTATAGTACGAAGCATATAATTTGTCATGTCAGGGGCATTCGTTTCACTTCCTTCTCATTCCGCACGGGCTTCCGCTTTCAACTTACGGCGCATCCCGGTGAAAGAAAAGACTGCAGATTTTCGTGGGCTGTTTGTTCGACTGGTGCTACGCACACGCAGCCAGATATACGGATGTGGAAACAAGGTAGGCGGTGCCCTTGACCGGAAACGTTGGTCCATGCAGTAGTCTTGAATAGGAGCAACGATATAAAAAGTGCACGCACGGTGGGCAGTGCGTCTCAAACAAGTTCCTCATCCAACTCCTCCCGGCATACAATGTAGCATCAGTAATTATTTCTTAATAAACGCTCAAGGATGCTCGAAAACAGGGTTCAGAGGAAGGTAATTTGACCTAAAGGGAAGATAGTAAAAGGAAAACGGAGTAAACTGCTTCGCGAGGATCTTAATGGTTTGAACTCCTAACCAAATCTTATTAGAGTTATCAAGTCAAGGGGGATGAGACAGGTGAGGCGTGTGACAGCGAAAGACGAGAAGACGTGCACACAGTGTTTGGTTGACAACTTGGAAGAACAGATCACTTGTAAGACCTAGTTGTAGATGGAAAAATAATACTAAAATCGATGTTCAAGAAAAAAGGATGGGACAGCGTGGACTGGATTCTTGTGGATCAGGACAAGGACAAGTGGATATCTTGACTAACTAAGGACCTATTAGCTTCTCAAGGCCTCTGCTCCATGACCTTAGTTAGTTGGTTAGTTAATTAGTTCAAGATTTGAAACTCTGACTGCGCCGTAATGGAAGGACATCTTCGGGAGTGGAGGGCCGTATCAAGACGGAATGGATTTTCACAAGTTTCGTGTTAGTACAACAAATGCACGGAAATATGTAATCCCAATTAAAAACCCGGGCCGATCTGACTGTCGTGCGATCCATGGCGCAGGTCTGCGACCACTCGATTCCTGGAATCGCGGGCTCGAATTCCCCTGGAGGCATGGATGTTCGTCTCTTGTGTTTATTGTGTGTTGTGCACATGGCGCCTCTGCGACGAGCTAAGGAGACCTACCGGTTGTGTGTGCCTACCGGGATGTGATCTCAGTACCTCAAAAACGAGACAGTCTCTGCGTTTTTGGCTGTTGCAGCAGAGAAAAATTTAAAAGCTGGTAAAACACAGAAGTACTTTTTTTTTTTTTCGCTGTGGCGCTACAGCCCAAATCAGGCCTAGATCAACTCGTTTTGAGGTTGCCAGATCACACAAAATTAGACACATACACCCAATAGGACTACTCTGATCGAATGACAAACTAGACGTAGAGATCGCTACCTACACGACACACAACAATCACAAGAGACGAACATCCAAGCCCTCAGTGGGATTCGAACCCGCAACCCCAGCAATCAAGCGGCCGCAGACCTACACCAGGCATATACATACTTACACAATATGTACGGTCTATATTGGGCCGAGATGAGAAATACGTGTAAAATTTCCGTTCGATAACCGGAAGGGATGAGACCATGGGAGAACTGCGGTAGACGGGAAATTAAACTGGTCTTAAATAAATCGGGCGTACGGGTGCGAAATTGATGCAGCTGCTTCAGAATAGGTTGCAGTGGCGGAAAGTTGGCAGCTCGGTAACTACACTCTGGGCTGTGTAAATACTTGGTTATTTCTTGATCGGCTAGTACCAGCTGTCCGGAACTACACGGTCATCCCTCCAAAACAACATTTCAAAGACAACGTTAAGATCAGCACTGAACCACGGGGAAAATACAAAATAAAATATTTTGTTGCAAACCGAAGGACACCAGAAACAGACAGCACAGAATTATGAAGGGCCGACAGAGCTTCTATTGCGTACTGCTAAATATGCAGCACCTGAAATGATACCAATAAAAGTCAACACACATCTTGACCGCCGTGAAACCCTCAAATCCAATGAAAGTGTTGGATACTAAATGGGCTTAATGCACTAGTTGTTTCTATCATGACCTTTCGTGAAAACAGGTATTAAATTGAAACGAAGACTTTCAATATATTTAATTTAATCCTAAATGTTCAACAGTTTCAGAGCTGAAACATGTGGATAGAAGGACGGACAGACGCCTCTCCAATACGCGTTAATTTCATGCGTGTTTTTCAGAGAATGCATTCCGATCGGAGTTAGTTGCGAGCGACCCAAGCGCAAAAACAAAGAGACAATCCGCTGCCCTTGTGCTGAAACTCTTGTGGCACAGCACTCCAGTGTATTGCGGGATTGGTTCCATGCGGAAAGGCAAGACAGGAGATGTGACAAAGGCCAGGAGATTAAAGTCTGCCTCTCTCTATAAGCTATCAAATTGTCGACAGATCAATACTCCGCTCTATCTCACTTCACACTACTGTTTCAACACAGCAGTTGAATCCATGCAAATATTACAGCAGTGTACACCCCTGGCAGCGGGAGCTCCAGCTGCTCAAATTAACAATAACAAAAATTAATGACATATAAGTTTAGTCGCTGATTTCTCACGGTGGAGGCCCGAGTTCGCCCCCACCCATGTGGAATTTGTGATATACGAAATGGCACTAAGATTCCTTCCGATTTTCCCTGCCAATTATTCCACCAATGTTCCGTATTCAATTATCTACAGATAAACGACTCATTATGGGTCAGAGGTCAACAGAGAAACAGTCGTAACTCACTACAACAGAATAATAAAAACAGAACCGCGTATAAAGTACAGCATAGTTCAGTGTTATGCCTGTCCTGCTTCTGGGTGACAGGCCGTACTGTAGGTGATTCGGAGACCCTTAGTGCCTCAGTCTTCCATGTGAAATCAAACGTTACAAACGAATATTCTTATTCGTTAAGTCCCGGCTTGAAACTAAAATCTGGTCACTGGCTATGGACTGTTTATTGTCTGTGGTCCTGCTTAATTCTTCCAAATAACTGAAATTAAATTAGGCCACGACCGCTTCCTCCCACATGCCCCCCAACTTCATCAGTTGTAGTCAACGCTACGTAGCCTGAACTACTAATAGCGCCATTAAATAAATAAATAAATAAATAGATAAGCATATACGAACAGATCCAAGGTGAACATGTCACAGGAATAGGAGAGGCCACCACGCGCTTAAGGTGCTACGAAGCTCCGTTCCGATGCCTGGATTTTTTTGTTTCTACCGTCATTTCGGCGTACCTGAATGAAACTCAGCACCGCAATGCCACTTAATCGGACTAAAAACAGGGATCCGTGGCAGGTTCTTAGGCGTCACTAAATAACACTTCTCTCTGTTTCTCTTATAACACCGTCCCCAGATCAAATAGGCATACTACGATTACCTCATAGCAATATCAATTCTGACTTATGCGGCTTAGTTACAAAGCAGGCGTGTGCCCTCATCTTTCCGGTAACAATAAATTACTGGTTTATTTATCGCAGAGTGTGATGTGTCTTCAGACAGGAAGCAGAAATTCAAGACGCAATACTCAGAACAAGGCGCAACACCGTGTGCCGTATCTGATGCATTACATTACTTAGCAACGACGTGTCCTATTTTGCCTAATTTCCTCATTTATTAGGAAACATACTCCCCGATAGTAAACCCTGCTTGGAGTACAATGACCACTCACATCCATCATGTGCTGAGGTCTACAAAGTGTGGCGCTTTATCGCCACGGCCCAATACGCCATGATGCTTAGTCCCTCTAGCAGTTCTAGCGGTTGGGGAACTGACGGTTCAAGGCACTGTCTCAGCATTCTACTGAACGGACCGAGAAGAAAAATAAAAGTTATGGTCCTGTATCTTCGAGCACGTATTCGTAGCCTAGGCCTGCAGAATATAGCGTGTGGCTCACAGCTACATTCTGTGGGCAACAGCGCACCGCCAGCCATTCAGTGACAGATCATTCTACACCACAATGTTATCGGTTTCCACAGCAATGCACTGTAATGGATGGACCTTATCTATAAAAGCCACGTGTCTCTGAAAACAAAACAGCTAAACGCGGAAGATCAACACCATATCGAAACGTGTCAATTTAGTGAGGCCTTGTGCGTGCCAACGACTAACTCTGATGTTCCGAAGGCGTAACAAATACAGACTCCACGTACCTGACAGTTATTTCACTTAATGATGATCATCCTCTGCCAGGGATCAAGATCATTTAATCAGTTACGTTTACGGAGCATAAACCCTTTCCGAATACGTCTGTCAGATTCTGCGCAGAGCCAAGATCAGACTCGGATCCCTTGCAAGTTGCCAGTAGATCTACCATACTGACATGAGTCATAAACAAAGCGGCTAACTCCACGGAAGAGGGTCGCCCTCCTGCGGTTAGCCCAACAGTTATTCATTCAAACTAAACATAAGTGTTGTAATAAAACCAGCTGGATCGTTAACGTCTTCGCATCCTGAGTCACTTGGCTACTCGTGCAGTTAGTTTCTTCGTAGATTGTTCCAAAATATTCTGTTTCAGCCTCCACACCGCAGTCTTCCGGGTTACGGTATTTGTTGTTATCAGTTTATAGTTTAGTGGCAATGCCAGTTTCTCAGAGTGTACAGCGTCGAATGATTCGATTATTAATCAGTAATTCATCGAAAAGGATACAGAAGAAATCGAACGTGGCCTAAATTGAAGAAGGCCTGTCTACCCCGCCATTTGCCTGGAAGGAATGAGAAAAACGACGAAATACCTCAGCCTGTCTCCAGGCCAATATCTGAATCATGGACCTCCAGAATAGATGGAGTAAGAGTTGCCGATGTACCCATTTACCAGGCTACAACTTGGTAAAATATTCCGTCGATACGTCTATTCGCCAGTCTTCAACTCGGTAACATGTCCCTCCCACGCACCCATTCGCCAGGCTTAATTCGGTAACATATTCCCCCATGCACCCATTTGACAGCCACAATTTCCATAATATGTTCCTCCCATGCACCCATTCGCCAGGATGCAACAAGATAAAATGTTCCTCCCATGCACCCATTCGCCAGACTGCAACTCGATAACGTGTTCACTCCCAATAAACCCGTTTGCCAGCCTGCAGCTCGGTAACATATTCCTCCGACGCAACCACTCACCCGGTGCCAGAACCCGTATGTCCACGATATTAATTCTCACCTCTGCAAAACCTCAGATCCCGTATCTTATACTGTCTTAACTTCTTACCAAAGTTCACTAAAATGGTAACTTCCGAAGACGCCACACACTGAGAAGCTTGGCATGCAGCTCTTTAATTCTCTAAACGTGCTACACGTTCTGCCCATACCGTACGAAGACCACGGATAGCAACACCATTACAGGTAAACAGACTTTCCTCGGCCATTCTGAGCAACCGACAAAAGGTCCCGCTGTCTTCATGTCGGCCGGAGACTCGCGGTGGACCAAATTCGGAACAGCTGTTCAGTAGTACAAACAGAGTGAGCTAAGACGTCACGTGCGACGCCAAAAGAAACCCGTCCGTACAAAGCTATCTTACGCCAGAGACGGCCCGAGTAGTGCGTGCTGTCACGACTACCCTGTAGGTGCGTGAGTACGTGTGCATACTGCATACACAAGGACGGCAAACGACCCTCACGGATGGCTTTAGTAAGGCGCGTTTCAGCTACGCACGTTGCCATGTGTTGCCTAGGTACATGCAATGCACCGGACAGAGAGCGGACATGACGAGTGCGATATGTCGGCAGGAGCTTGGGCAACTCTTGCGACACCGCCACATGTTTCACAGTGGTACGACTTTCTCAACATCAGTTAACACCATGCAAATTCTGTGTACGACGTAACATCTAACAGGTCACTCTCGTTACACGCAGCGACTGAGTTTCTTAACATTGGCTGTATACTGAACACGCGCTGGGGGGGGGGGGGGGGGGGGATTATTATATAAAAAATGCGGAAATTTTTTTTCGCAAAAAAAGGAGAAAAACAGGAAAAGGAAAGGTTAA
>Ga0123355_10018410_pt1 | contig 11076 bp, 4 predicted proteins | sample TergutEmb28metaG_3_FD_89872 | JGI IMG/M metagenome (GOLD analysis project Ga0123355, IMG submission 89872) | Embiratermes neotenicus P1 segment gut microbial communities from Petit-Saut dam, French Guiana - Emb289 P1 | ecosystem: Host-associated > Arthropoda: Insects > Digestive system > Gut ...
ATTATTATTATTATTATTATTATTATTATTATTACGGTGATGAAATAGAAAATTATAAGGTAAAACGTACGGAACATAGGGTAATCCTGAGACTGGAGGAGAAGATCGATTCGGGAGGCGTAAAAACTGAAATATTAATGGCCACGGTAAGTATAGCTGGTGAGTTTTAGGCAGGATTGGTCATGGTCCGTCTGTGTTAAGAGCTAGCGGACTGAGACAGTCGCGGCACTGTTCATCCATACTGGAAGTTGTTTGCGTCACAAATTTCTGCGTATGCCTTTTCCCACCTTCATGCACGGATGTTCTCTGTCAACATTTAACGTTGCGTCAGTTGCGAAGCCACACACCGAAACTCCTTATTACGTGCCGGAGCAAGAAGCGTGTGGTAGGTGTGCTATTCGGTAAGAAACTCTTGAAGTGGAGTTATCAGGCGTTCCTCAGTTGCGTAACCCTGCAAATGAAATATTCATAGAGGCTGTGATCATGTTTGTAGTGCGTGTTCCATTACCTGTAGAAAAGAAGAGAAATCGGGCTTCGAGGTCACCTAAGCCAGTGTTTCTCAACTTGATAGTTTCTCACATTTAAACACTTAGGGACACATTAACATGTAGTATAGTATCTGACGTCAAACCGTAGCATGTATTACGGGGGCTTGTATGTGTATACACAGAAATTACTTAAATACTGTCATTACACAAGGGCGATCCCATTGGCCGCGCGGTCTCACACGTTCTGCGACTTGCCCACTTGTTGGGATTGTGGGTATGAATCCCTAAGGGGGCATGCGTGTCTGTCTTGTGAGTGTTGTGTGTTGTCAGGTAGAGGTCTCTGTGTCGGGCTGATCACTCGTCCAAAGGAGGCCTACCGAGTGTGGTGTGTCTGAGTGTGAAAGTGAAACCTCGATATGGAGGCCTGATCCACTAGGGACACTTGCGCCATGGAGAGAGAAAAAAAGATTGTACAAATTGGCTACCTGGTTACTTCGGTGATTTTCATTTGTCTTGTTTCTGTAATATTCGTTCTTCTAGGCATTTTATGCAAACCGTCGTGTTAAACTTGTAAAGTCCTGCTGCTACTGCCTACCGTATCTGTACCATATCACCCAAATCGCAAGCTGAATTTTGCAACGAACTGTTTGTGTGGTTTGTATGATCCTCCAAATGAACATAGATCATTTCCTTAAACAACACTAAACCATTATTATTTGTGATGTACGCGGATTATGTTTTCTGTGAGGTACAAACTGCTAACAACAACCTTCACGTACCGCGCACGTTTCTTCACCACTTAAAAAGATCCTGTAATTAGGTGGAAGCTATAGACTTTTTTGCATTGTAACCCGCATTTTATGGTACGTTTTACTTGGGCTTTAATTTTAATACCCTTTCAAATTGTTAAGAATTGATACAGTTTTTTCTTAATTTTTGCGAGCCTTCTCTTTTTGTATTGTCTTCAGTGCAGGAGGGGATAAACTTTTTTCTCTTTTGCTTCGGCCAAACAACAAGTTTGATATGTTCAGTGGTACTTCATGTTGTCTCGCGTCTCTTACATTGTTGGTCCTTATTTGTTGTCTTCTTAAATGGCAGTGTTCCTACTTCCTACCTGACTTGGTACTGACTTGTATGCACAAAACAGATTAGTATTAACCACCTGTAGCATGAAAGTCATCGAATATTAAAAGTAGAGTTATTGCATCTCAGCAAACACACTGCTTCGGCATTACAAAGACCTCGTGTTGCATACATAGTAATTGTTTTATTGTTTTGAAAATCATATGGAAAACATAAATCCTCCTTGTGGGAAATATTCAGTGTTTGTAACATTAAATCAGGCAGTGCTTAGAGAAGCTTTGGCTTTTGTAATAGCTGTACAACGAATAACGAGAAATAATTATGCAACAACAATGTAAGAAACAAAAACCGGAGCTGATTTTATAACAAAACAGAGATGAAAAAGGTGTCACCGAAATTGGTGAACTGTTGTTTGTTACGTGTGTGCTGTCACGTATCATTTTAAAATAGCATGTGCCACGGCGCACACAGACGCGCTTGTGTAAGCTGGTTCGCTATAGTTCGTACAAAATGTAGCCGATCGAATGTGACCATGCAAGTCAGGATAACGAGATCTCTTGTTGATAGATTCTGTAACTACCCTTTTAACGGCACACGTTACACAGCATTAAATTAGATGGGAAGACGACCGTGAATAAATATGGTCGGTACTCAGGTTTGGAAAGGCTATACTGTGGCCTCTTATAAGGTGGTGCGCCGGAATTCAACTGTAGTTTGTATGCAAAGCTTCAGGATAGCCTTTAGTTTGGCCGAGAATCAAACCCAGCACCTCCGAGTACAGCGTTACCAATTTGTGAATTAAGATTAATTTTCAGCCCTCTTCCTTGTTGTCTCATGTTTAGTGGAAGGAAATGACAATAGCAGTGTACGTATGTATGTAATGGCTTTCTTTTAGGCGATGGCCTTCAGCTGCTTCAGCTTGTATCGAACAGTGACGGTCCAGTTCTCAACAGCTGCTGTGCTCATTCATACTACCTCCTCTCAGAGGTCAACCACCGCACGAAAGAACGTCTCATCTTAAAAACTGTAATCACACCCGAACGATCCCCTTTTGTAAAGGGAAAAAGTTGCATCCAGCTGTAGGTGATATGAACCTAGTTCAGACATTGAGATATTCGGCCTTGGAGGTCGTTCAGCTTTCTTATCCATCGTGAAATTTGTAGAATTTTATATATCTTAACGTTCTCTGTTTAGTTTCATGCAGTGATCTTAACCCTAAAAGTACCTGAAACTCTTCTTAGTATTGTTTTTCAGTGTACTTGACTTCCAGTCATGATTTTATTGACAGTCAAATAGAGATTAGCCCCAAAGTTGCCTTAACCAATTAGTAAAATGTACGCTAAAGTGCATAGTAAATTTCGTTATTACCTGCTGAATTTACAAAAAAACCAAGTTCACTGCACAACACAGAGTGCTGTGATGCAGTTTTTACGAATTGGCTGCTTCAAAAAGCCTTCCTGACAATTTCTGTTAACTGACGTTTGGGCCATTCTGTATGTTTTCTTTACACCTCAAGGAACGGAAAGGTGACGGCAGAGTAATTTTAAGATGCATTTTAAATAAATGGGTCTTAAGGATGGCAGCCAAATGGACTTACTGCAGAACAGTGCGCAGAGGCGTGATGTCATTCTAGCAGTTCTCATCTTCAGTTCTGCTGCTAGATTCACCACTTACGTAGTTAGAGATTTTATGGATTTAAATTCGTACATCTGTAACCGTTGATTTGTATGAGTGGGAAACTTGGATTGTTATGCCGAGGGAGGAATGAGTAAGCGCGTTCAAGCATGTTGATCTGAGGAAAATGAATGGGCCTAAGTGGGAGGACATTGCGGAACATGTAGAAAATTACGTAATGATAAGCTGTATTATGCTCTTTACTAATTATTATTGCGGCCATCAAACGAAGAGGGATGGGATAGGCTGGGAATGTAGTACGCATGTGAGAATGATAAACGCAGGATAAGCACCACCAGGTGTATGAAAATCATGTGTCATGGAATCAGTTATTAGGCAGAAAACAAAGTGCTTTTAATGGGATTTCCACATGCAGAATATTTGGAATGCCGTATCACTGGATAGTACCAATCATTGGTAGATTAATCAGCCTTGAGTCCATGCCTTAGCAGTCGACCTGATGGTGAGGTGTGAAAAATTGGAAATATGATGTGATCTCGAACACCGTGCCAGACAGGCGGAGTCATGCCGACCCCTGAACTTTGCCAGAGATGGGTGCAGCTGCTTTTATGTTATTTACTTTGATTGTGAGTTCAACAACCGCTGGATGCTGATTTCTATTGCATTAAATTGTGTTGTATAAAATATGTTTTCCTGTATTAAGTATTAAGGGGTCATTATGCCGTTACGAATTAATTTATAACGCAAGCAAAGTGCGTGGGTGTAGATGGGGCTGCCTGCTGGTCCAGCGTGGTAGGCAAACACGAGGAGGCTAGATAGCTAACGAGTAACACTTCTCCGGTTCTGAATTTATAATCAGTGGTGTCCGGATTTTAAATTGACTCGTCATACCTTACTATCAGTTTTATTGTAATAACTGTGATGTGGGATCCCAAAAACAATTAATAGGAAGTACCGTACGTTAACATGTCATCTCATACCTGCTGTTTTTCTTGTATAAGGGTACAATCATGGATTAATTGGGCCAAAACACGTAGCCAATGCCTTTGAAAGAGAACCACGTAGTTGATGCAGCGGTGTTAAGTAATCTTAAGATTGGCAGTGTAATTTTGGGTTTATTATGACAAAAATATACTTTATTAAGCGATCTGAATGCCTCTTTGTTTTTACTTAAGGTATGCTTGAAATATTGGGACATAAGACGCGTTTGTTCCAGATACACATATAGCTAACCTTTAGTACTTTCTGTACCAATGTCCTGAAATGTTGATATGGGGTTTGTGTACCGGACTAGAGATCCGTAGAACACCGGACTCGTGCCAAGTGGATTACACTTTCTCTCGAAATTTGGGGTCATGTCACTCATCGCTCTCGAGGTCAGAGTCCACCATCAACTGGAAAAACACGTGAAATTGTGCGTTTTGCCTGCCGTCCACTTGCCTGCACCCTTTTCAGCCATGCTAGTTCTTAGCTCACAGTTTTGCTGCCAGACCGTCGTTCTTCGTGACGCCATCTTCCGTGATTTTGAAGCCAGCACTATGCAGACATGCGTGTGTTTCACTGCATGGTCAATTTGCAGAGTTCAGTGATCAACAGTTCATCGCAGGCCCGGGGAGGAAGTGGAAAATAAGAAGTACTGCTACCAGAAAATGAGGAAATTAAAAGAAGAGAGGAAGAGCAAAGGATAAAAACGGAAAAAGAAGAGCAAAGTAAAAGGAATAGTGTAAAATGGACCACAAAAGGGGTAAAGGAGGAAGCATCAGAGTATAAGACGACGTAGGAGTAGAGGACGTAGGGGAAAACAGAAAATGAAAGAAAATGAAAGGAGGTAAAACATGGAAATAACGAAAACAGCAACAAGCGAAATACCTAGTAGATGGAAATTTAGACTGGAGTAAGAGGGAATGAGGTAAAAATGAAGGATGGAAAACAAGCAGAGACAAAAATTAAGAGAAGAGTAGAAGTATACGCTGAAAAGTTGATATTTCTGTTATTCCTGAAATCATTTTATGTTGCTTACGCCAGTCGGTTTGCAAACTCCGAATGCATGGGCGGACAACTGACATTCTTAGACAGTCGTTGGCAGTGCCACTTGTGTCTGTGTCAAAGACATCTGGCAGTTGGTGGAATCTATTGCCTTGCCTGCGGGAGGCCTGTGAATCGCTCACCACTCAAGAGAAAGAATTCTTATCGATGGCGTACCGGTTGCATTTTTGAACACGTCGAACTGTGTTCCTGAACGAAGCGGAGACCACAAGTCGTTTGGAGGTGCGTCTCTTCTTGAGAACACACGGTGGGGGAGTCACTCCTATACGTGTGTGCATCGACCTGTCCAATGCACACGTCACGTCACAAACAAATCCTGGTAGGCTATTTACCTTCTGAGGAACCTCCACCTCTCCATGAGTGGGTGCGTATGTATTAAGATGGCTGCCGGAAGTGTGTAGGGCAAAACAATTGCGCTGCCAGCTGCTCACGAAATGATATTTCTGCCGTCTATTTTATGCACTAGTCACCATTGTTTCCCGTATCCACATTATTTTCGTTGTTATCGATAATCTTACGCTTTGTTTGCCATTCTGCACTCTTTATTCTACATTATTTGTTTAGTATCAGTGTGAACATTTTCTTGTGGCTAACTTATCTCAGTCAGGCAAGAAATTACCTGCCTCTTCAGCAGCACGGGGGTTCATTATCAGTCCGGCAGTGGACGGTATCTTAAGCTGCATGTACCCTGTCCACATTCCCACATCCTGTGTCTTAATATCGTTTTGATATGATCATCTTTTCTACGCCAGGCGTTGGAGATCTTCATGATTTGTACACCTTTCAAATTATTTTAGGAGGATAAGGTAGGTGGGGCATGTAGAACGCATGGGAGAAGAGACAAATGCATACGTTATTTTGGTGGAGTAAAATGAAGGAAAGATATCATTTTGAAGATCTCGGCGTAGATGGGAGGATAATGCTAAGATGGATTCTAAGGATATGGGGTGGGAAAGTATGAACTGGAGTCGTCTGGTTCGGGATAGGGGAAAGAGGCGAGATTTTGTAAACACCGGATGAACGTTTGGATTCCATAAAACGCGGGGAAATTGTTCATGAGCTGAGGAACTGTTAGCTTTTCAAGGAAAACCTTGCACCAATAAGTTTGTAACTTACGTTGTAAACTGAACGCCTTTTCTTTCAACTGATCTATCCCGTTGAGGCGTGTCATAAACGTACGAGAGGGAAATACTGCGTAACAACGCTCTCACCTGCTCAGATTTTATGATATCTGTTGTAGAGGAATGAAATATGACTATGGAGCATTTGTGGAATGATATTGAAAAACGAAAATGGAATTACTCGAAGAAAAATGTGCCCGAGTGCCGCTTTTTCCACCATAAATCCTTCATTGACTGACCTGGAGTCAAACCCAGGCCTCCGCGGCGAGAGGCCGACGACGAAGCGCCTCAGCCTTGTGCAAATGTTTGTGCTGCAGGCCTCCTGCTTCATTCCGCGCCAATATAAGCAGGTCTATTATTATTTAGGTCGGAGCTGGCGCTGTCGTTTTGGAGATGTATGTTACTTGTTCGCTCTTAGTGTGCTGGCAAATATACGACTTACTTCGACCGTCGTGTTTCTTGCTGTAAACAGTGGCTTGATTTGTGATATCAGGCGTGATATGAAGTAACCTTCTAAACAACATACTTGTAACCTCCAGCCACATTGCATTCCGTAGAAGTTTCTCGCGCCATAGCTCTTCTGCCACGAATTTGCATGTCCTTGAACAAAGCCCATTTCTTAGTGATTACCTAATTGCTGTACCTTATCAGTTAACCGGTATCCTTGCATTACGCAACTGAAGCAAGTAAACGTTCCGTTCGTCGTATTTTATCTTCACCACGCATTTTTTCTTGCTCGTATTTATTATCCACGAAAAAGTTCTTGTTTAGAAGCAGTGCTTAATGATGCTGGCTGGGAGGGGAAGACCGAAGTACTGGGAGGAAAATCAGTCTCAGTGACACTTCGCCTACCGCACATCCTACATGGGCTGACTCGAAAGTGAACTCAGGCTTTCCCGTTGAGAGTCCAAGGTTCGAGATACATTATGCGTTATTTCACGTTAATGGAATTGTATGTAGAAGTCCTCTTAGTTGCCTCTCTGTATGTTGGCGTTCTCATGTTTCATCTCTAAAACTACTAAAATGTTTCCATGAGATCTAATGTTTGGGCTGTGCATGAAAGTATCCATGATAACAGAATTTTGGTCGACATATGACTACAAATTTAAAGAAACTCACAATAACGTTATTGGTTTCCCCGGAAATGTCTCTTCTTACGCAACCCCCACCCTCCAAAGTGGTGCAAGATAAGGCACATACTATAACTAATGGGACCGCGGTGGCACAGTGGTTAAGGTGCTATGCTGTGCTGGTTCGATCGCAGCTGGTGTCATTGGAATTTTTCATTGACATAAAATCCTTCCGATCGCACTACGGCCCTGCGGTCGACTCAGCCTCTAACAGAAATGAGTACCAGGAGCATTTCTTGGGGTAAAGGCGGCCGGTGCGTAAGGCTGACAACCTTGCCACCATCCTGTGCCGTTGTCATGAAATCTGGGAACCTTAACATCCTGGAACCCTCTGGGCCACTCCCGACCTGTAACGGGACTGCTTTACCTTTCACTATAACTATTATCTACAACTTTAACTGGAAACATTTTTTCTGCGGGCAAAATAATACATCCACTTTGTTAACAACAGATTGTTCTTAACTCCCTATGAATTCCTGACTTGTGTTTCTAATACTGTACGTCGCAAGATGTGTAATAAGAATGTACAGGAAAAAAATACAGGGCTGCTATTAACGGAACAGCAAAATCATAATGATCCACAAAAGATTTGCATGATATCTGTACTGTAAGTGCATGCAGCATTGTGTCAGCTTATCTACGAGTCGAGATAAAAGCAGTGTCAATGCAGTCCAACGCAACTCTTTATGGATGCAACAGACTGCTTTGTTTTACAACAAAGCAGTTTATGTTCAAAACACAATGTGATATTTCATATAAAAACAGAGTAACGTGCAATTAACTGTGTATCTTTGACAATGATATTTAGCCGTGGTCATTCCATTAAAATGCTAACCGCTGTACATGAGCACTCTTTTGAATCATTCTCACGAATAAGCAGGAAGTGTTCGTTTAATTAAGGAAGGCTGTCCTAACAAGTGCTTTACTCTAATTGCATCTTTCACACCACATGTATCAGTGTCAGGTGTATCTTGATAATACGACAGTCCCTCTGTAATTATCGCTAGTGTTTTAGCACGTTAATTTTCATGTATTTAAGCATCATTTCCACGAATTTGATAAAATGAAGGCACAATAGGGGAATATTCCTGTCAGTCCACTCACATGTTTCATCTCCGATCCCGTTAGGGTTTCAGGGGCTTTTTTTTGGGGGGGGGGTTGGTTATATCTATGTGGTACGCTCCGTGAAGTTCAAATAGATTTTCACGGACTCAGTTAAAATATTATACCGTGTCATAAATTGTAGATATCCCACAGCATTTATTCCAAATGTAACAAAAATATACCGAACTGCACACAGTAGCAAGATGGGAAGTGTGCGTTTAAAGTAGCATTGGGGCACCTTCTTGCAACCAGTGTTGGCAGTGGAAAATCAATAAGTATTAGATATTCTGGGTGTATGTATGTATGTATGTATGTATGTATGTATGTATGTATGTAGCTTTGGTTATGCAGCGTGCAATGTCCATGCGCCATACCGTCAACTGTGGCCTGCACTGCTGTACAATAATTTTCCAAATTATCTCATAAGCAGCACGATTTTCTAAAAAAAAGTTTCTGAACACAAAATGTGTGTTTTGATTTTCTCTACAACTTTTGTCTGAAACATTTTTTATTCTAAGAAGACCTGAGCGAGATTTGATTAAAAATGTATATTGGTCTTTAAGTAAATACATGTTATTCTTGTCCGATTTTAATATATCTTGAATTTTCTCAACAATTTTTCGAAAAATGCTCCAATATCAAATTTCATCAAAGTCCGCCCAGTGGGAGCCGAATTGTTCCATGCGGACGGACGGACGGCCATGACGAAGCTAAGAGTTGCATTTCGCAATTTTGCGAACGCGTCTAAAAACTTCTTACTGTAAGATGAGTAGTTACGCAGGATGGCATTCTTGTAGCTATACAAAACATCTGAACGTACTGCTGGTATTCGTGTTTTGTGCTGTTACACATGCGTATTTAAACCCTAATTACACGTATGTTAATTTTGGTAATGTTGATATTCTGAGCTGTATGTTCAATTTTTCCGTGTATGTGAAGCCATTCCTCACTTAGACCGTAGTCATAAGTAGCAGTATAAACTTACAGCAACATCATAGTGTTCTATCTTCTCTTTGTGTGATAGTTTGCGTCAAATGACCCAACAAATTAGTTTACTGGCATTGCGTAACGTTTGCATTATATGCCGCTGCATAAGCCCGATGCACTACTGGAGACCCATTCATTTTACAGGCGTGTTTGCAGCATAATAATTACGAAAACCCACTGTGCCCGTCCTTACTTCGTAAAGAAATGCTTTAACCTTTTAAAGCGTAGTGGTTTACTTCACTTACCACTGCGTTTAACATTCAGAAATGTGTACAAGGTGCTCACATTCTCACATTCTTTCATGTGTTGTGTACGGATCTCAGAACAAAGAGCAACTCTTACCTTACACAACATTAACAGATTTGTTTTGTGTAACCGAGGTGAGGAGTGTTTACTGCATGGTACGTTCTGCGTCCTTATATAAAAAATACATTTCGACTTTAAAGGTTTAAAGAAAGTACATTTCGAGAACTTCTTACTCTAAATATCTAGTTTATCAGTGTATGCTTCGAAAGTCTGGTCGTCCTGTTTCTATCAGTTTCTATATTATTTGTAACGTATTCTAACGTATGTAATATAGACAAAGGAATTTGTTTGCTTGATTTCAGGCTTCCACCGTGATGTAAGTTACGTCTGCGCTGTTCTGGAATTCTACGCTGCGTAAAATCCGAGAAGAGCGCAGATATAGTAGCATTTACTGTTAAAACCTACGCTGAATGTGACGTACAGTTGCGGTGCTGTGGGCACATAAGTTTCGTGAAGACCATTCTTTAGGAATGGAAAAATAAGTCCACTTTGTGGTTGGCAACTGCACTGAGTGTCTGAATAGAATAAGACATGTCAGATGTCAGCGGCAGGGTGATGGATGTCACCTGCCCGAACCACAGAAACGGCACTGACAAAGTCACTAATTCCGTGGAGCACAGTCCTTTACAAAACGGTGATCACTGATATAGAGACGAACTATGTTGCTTTGTTACGGAACCCAAGGTTCAGTTCCCGTGTTCACAAGAGCCCGTTACTCGATCTTATCGGGATATATTTAAGTTTGATCCATTCCCTCATCTTATATTTGTAGAGCACACTTTCATATTTTATTCCCAGTATTGTCTAGTTTCTGCACATTTAGCCTTATCCATTTAACTTTACGTATTAAAATTTGTATACATTTTTTTTGTCCGCCATGCACTACACAGCTCTTCCATTCCGTCCTCTTTGATATCAATTTAATCAGCGTAATATTCGATGAGAAATTCTGAAGCTCTTGCTGTGTAATTTATGTCCATTCATGTTACTTGCTGTCTCCCAAAGACCAGCACTACCTTAGTGTTGTGTTACCAATTTCGAACACTTTCATTTCAGCATTTGAAACTAGACTTAACGGATTCTGTCTCTGCCTCCCCCCCCCCCCCCTTTTAACTTTTTTTCCTTTCGGAAAAATAAAAAATTTAAAAAAAGGAAAATGAGGTTGGGGGTAGATAA
>Ga0123355_10018411_pt1 | contig 11076 bp, 8 predicted proteins | sample TergutEmb28metaG_3_FD_89872 | JGI IMG/M metagenome (GOLD analysis project Ga0123355, IMG submission 89872) | Embiratermes neotenicus P1 segment gut microbial communities from Petit-Saut dam, French Guiana - Emb289 P1 | ecosystem: Host-associated > Arthropoda: Insects > Digestive system > Gut ...
AAAAAAAAGAACTAGAGTGGAAAAATAATAGAGAAAAACCATAGGCCCCCCCCCCCCCCCCCCGTGCGATGTGTTCAACACGAGCTGACGTAGTCGTACTGATTGAGAGTAACGCATTGTCAACGTAGACAACGTGAGAAAAGTCACACAGGAAACCTCGTCCGTAAGTGTGTGTGGCGTCTAATGTAACGACATTAATGTAAAGTCTCTACTATAAACCTCTCATTTACGCGATCTGCCGTTTTCCATATCCAACACAAAACAATGACACTATTTCTGTCCAATGCGCCTATGGCCTTTCACTTTTCAATGTGACAAATACTAGTGGTGGGAGTATTCGGAGAAGGCTGAGTTCAGTCCTACAACACGCACATACATACATAAAGCAACATACATCAGCAACGGCGTTGCCATAGCAACAGACCACCCGCCCCACTCTAACACTGAGCCACATATCGATTGTTCCGCAGCGAATGCGCGCGCAAAAACACGGCACGGAAACCTGTAATAATTTAACGATGTTTTTCTCTCTCCAGCCATTCTAACAGGCACAGCAGCCATAATTTTCGAACAGCTCTTCATAACTTGCCAAGCATCTACTGGAACTTTTCCAAACGTTTTTATTCTACAACTTTCAATCTCTGTACGGCACGCGGTGGCGCAGTTGGGGCACTGCGCTACAAGCTGGAAGATCGCGGGTTCGATTCCCAATGGTGTCACTGGAATTTTTTATTGACATAATCCTTCCGGCCGTACTATGGCCCTGGGGTTGACCCAGCCTCTTAACAGTAGGACTCCATTAAGGTCGTGCCAGAGGTGACCTAGTGCCGATGTCAAGGGGCGCTTATGAGATCACAGTGGTCGCTCCCTCTCTCTTTGTCGCCTCCAACTGTCTAATCAGATGATCGATTTTTACAAAACTTGATACGCACGTTACGGCACTGGAGGTTATGTAACCTCGTATAAATACAACGTGTCAGTCAATAACACAACACTTTATTTTATATACAATAAAAATACCATATTGTCAGTGCGACATGTTTCGACCTTTATTAGGTCATCTTCAGGCCCTCTGAGAAAACAGATCCAAGAGCTATCTATATTTGCTGTACTTATATGTTATATGTTATAACACTTCGGGATGGAAAACATTAAATTTATAGCTGGTCAGGCTAGATCCATCAACCTGTATAAGAACACAAGATCCAAGTTTCTAAAATGTTGTGCAAACATATATTTCAATAACCAATGCCTCGCAAAATATAGATAGCTCTTGGATCTGTTTTCCCAGAGGGCCTGAAGATGACCTAATAAAGGTCGAAACACGTCGCCCTGACAATATACTATTTTTATTGTATATAAAATAAAGTGTTGTGTTATTGACTGATACGTTGTATTTGTGTGTTATAACACTTCGGGTTGGAAAACATTAAAATTATGTAACCTCGTGCTTCTTACTTTCCTGCGAATGATAACAACAACATAGCGGACGCTCGAACTTGTGAGGTGGAACGCCAGTGGCGCCACTCAATACTGAATCCTGAAAAGATTTACGGTACAAGACAAAATACGCGTTTTCTATAGCAGCAGCAGATGTGCATACTGTAAAAACAACATGGCGGCTGCATGAAATTTAAAGGTTATACAGCTTTCGGTTTCATGACTACAAGTAATGAGCCACTGCATCTACGCATGTTAAATTTACTACACGGCACATATAAACACGCCTGTAAACTCCGTATCAAAAAAAAAAAAAGTCAATAACTGGAACACGGTTATGAGTGTGAAATGAATGTCATCAAAACCAAGGTAAATTTTAAGAGACAATTTCCTCCAAAAATTAGAGCACTGCTAATTTGACATTCAGATGACTGTGCATCGTGATATATTCTTATAATAGAACGGGATGCACTAATTTCTGGAAGTTATTTTTGGAACAGAACTCTACTAGACTCCTGATGAGGGACGGAAAACCTGTCCGAAACATGTAGAGTTGTATTCCAAAAATAAATTCGAGAAATGAGTGCATCTCGTTAGTTTTATTATAAGAATACAGCACTGCTACTTCAACAACTAATTCTACTACTACTACTACTACTACTACTACTACTACTACTACTACTACTACTACTACTACTACTACTACTACCACCACCACCACCACCACTAAATAATAATAATAATAATAATAATCTAAAACACAACTGCACGCAAAAACATAAAATCAAAAATATTTACAACTGCAGGCAATAATATCCAATCAGAATCTGGTAGGTTCCGTCCTCTGACCAGACACGCACGACCACAGAATGCTCACCCACGGGCTAAATTAAATTTCCACGCCGTATCGACCGTACAGGGTTCAGGGTCCCACGCTCTTACATATTGTACCCGCGAATTCGAGAATTTCTAAAAATTATCAATCTTAGTACCACGACGTAACACGTGATCTGCACTAAGTGGTGCTGCTGTCTCTCAGTGCCCCTTCTTAATGAAAAGGTGTGCACTGCAATACCGGTTAAGCATACCACATTATGCTCCTATTCTTAACTATTTAAAAACCAGATGGTGACACAAAAAAAACAGCTCGCCATTTATGTAATTATATACTGGTAGACGGTTACAAATGTACAATACTGTACACAAACACGATATTAGCGACATAAGATTTGTATGACTAAAGCCCGTTGACAGAAGCATAGGCTTCATGAGTTCGGTCCCTAAATGCTTGTGTGTGGCATCTGGCAGCAGGCACCTGGTGCGTCGTACTGATACCTTCTTTCAAAGGCATACTTCGCGGAATTTTTAAAAACACAATGGCATTTTATCAAACGGATTTTTGTTTTCAGGTAAAGATATGCCAGTACCTAAGCAAGATACCACGAGAACGTGTGGAAAGTGATAGTAAAGCTCCAAGGGTTTTTATTTAACAATACTTGTCAAAAGTCTTACATGTGTAGAGCGTCAGTACAGGAATACTTCCAGCACTATTTGGAGGCGGAAGGTCAGCTCCGGGACATCTACCCTCCGCGGGAACCCGCAGTGCCCTCTGATGGCGGCTGGGTGGGCCGCAGGATCAGTTTGGATACGGTGGCAAAGAAGAGAAACGTCCCTTCCCTGTCGCAGATTTCCGTCTGTCCAACACTTCAGAACTGTTGATCCCCTTTCTTTGTCACATACGAGTATCAAACTCCACCTAAAAACAGAAGCAAAAACAATTAAGAGGCGAAATTACTGCAATGGGTAACAACAGTTGATCGTCCAATAAAGAGCACAAAAAAAATGTGAAGAGACAAAAATTACGCTGGTCTGTCTTTGTTCTTCCCACCTGTGTGTGTGTGTGTTTAACTCTCGTGTATTGCACAACAAAGTTTCAACATTTGTTTCTGTCGAGGCTAGAGAATCGTATGATTCTACCGTCGCAGGAATGCCGGTCGACTAAATGGTGGATGCCACCGTCTCTTAAACAAAGCATATAGATAAACTTAAAAGCGATTTTAGCCTTTCGTGACGTGCACCCGGAACTTACTTAACAGCTCTTTTTAACGCTTTACTTTAAAGTACTTTCGCTGCATTCCAATTACCCGTCCATCTTACGAAATAAAACATGCTTTCCGCTGAACATCAGCTGTGTTATGGTCAGTAAATATCCGGGAAATTGAAGGAATATATAAACACCGAAACGTGTGCTAGTTTTGGTGGGAAACTTCCTGGAGAGTGAGTAAGTGATCGTTCTAGCTTGCTAGGCGATTTTTTCAGCAATTAAGAATGGGTAATTCAAGCGTAACGTGTTTGTATGAAATTTTGTTTCAAATTAGGGAAAACGTTTTTGAAGACTTTCGAAATGTTAAAACAAGGTATATTAACCCTTCAGTGACGGAGGGCATTTAAATTCCTACCTTCTCCACGGACGGAGGAGTTTAAATTCCCTACCTCTTCAGCGCCGTCGTCCATACGTGGTATAGACCCTTATATGGGTGGATTCAATCTCCTCTCACATGCATAGTTTTTGAGCTATCAAATTGCGAGTGGTTTCTCTTTATTGCTTACGAACTGTGCTTTCAGAATATAATAGTTAACATAGTCTGTTCAGAATGTAACATTATGTATTCTGGAGTTAATTTTCCAATTTAAAGAAGTCCACCTTCGACTGTCAAAAATGTGCGCTCGCAGAGTTCTCTCTGTTTTACTCAAACTGAAAGAAATAAAGCTACATTATGAACAATGTATCTTTATAGCCTAAGATCTTAGGTTTCTTCTGCTGTTGGAGAATGATTCATCCATAAATGCTACACTGCGTTCTATAGTTTGAAATATTTTCCTGATCGTCTACTCGGGCGCTGCATGGACTTCATTTCTGCTGCTGTCTTGAAGTCAACAAAGATATCATGTGTCAATTCCTTCTGTAGATATGCAGAGAATAATTCAGCCTTTCATTTGGTGCAGCTATCAACATACGTTCTGTAATTGCTGGTATTCGCCCTGCATGTTTTCGGTCAGGGCACTTCGTCAGCTGTTGACTCAGGAATGATACTGGGGGCATAGCAATGGCAGAAAAAGTTCTGACAGACAATGAAACGCTGGAAATTGTGTACAATTCAGACGAAAGTTCAGTGATAGTAGCAGTGACAGTGTTAGCAGTAGTGATAATAAAATTGACGACATGGCTGTAGCAGACTCAAAACAGCAGCTGTAGTACTGGAACTTTTAGAACCCTTGTTTGGTCGTGGACATACGCTGTGGATTGACAGCTTCTTCAACAGTCCACAATTAGAAAGGAAGCTAAAGATCGAACATTTCACTGATTGTGTTGGCACACTAAAACTGAACAGAAAGAAAGTCCCCAAGGAAGTGAAAGATAAGAAACTGGGAAAGGGGGAAATCATAGCCAGATATTCGGGTCCAGTCACAATACTAAAATGGTGTGACAAAAGAAATGTTAAGTATGGTGTCAACATACAACAGTGCAGACATACAGAGGGTTACTAACAAAGGCAAGGAAACAGAGAAGCCCCTGTGCGTGATTGATTATAATCATAAAATAGGGGGTGTCGATTTGAAGGACCAGTTGCTGAACATGTAAATGGTCGAGAGGAAAAAAATGACCAAATGGTACCTCAAACTTTTCAAAAGGCTACTGAACTCTACAGTTCTCAGTTCGTTTGTTGTTTATCGACAAATGACGGGAAGGAATATACAGCAGCTGTCGTATAGAATTCAGTTAATGGAAGGTCTGTTTACGAAATTAGCGCGTGCTGCGGAGACGCGGAGTGTACCGGGGCGACAGGCATCCGAAAATACAGTTCCACGGCTGCCTGAAAGACATTTTCTGTGGAAAATGGCACCCAAAACCGAAAAATCAAAACCTCAGAGGCGTGTTGTGTGATCAAAGCAAGGAAAAACGAAACTTCAGTGTACTGCTGCCACAAATGTGATGTGGGCCTTTGCTTGGAAGATTGCTTTGATCTGTATCATACGAAGCTCAATTGCTGAGGAAATGACAATTATTTTACTGCATCTATATAGTTTTAAGATTTCTCTATTAAAATTTTCGAAAAGTCGGATCATTAGTTTGCGAATAATGTGTTTTAAATAGGTGGCTGCAATTTTGTTATAGGGAATTTCAAACTCCTCCGTCCGTGGAGAAGGTACGAACTTAAACGTGCTGCGTCGCTGCCGGCCAATTAAACGACGTATAGAGGGCGGTAGCATGTGAAGAAACAGAGGTCTATACCACGTATAGAGGGCGACGCTGAAGGGTTAACGAACATCGTCACAAGTGATGAAATTTGGATTTACGGCTATGATGTCCAAACAAAAGCCAAGTCTTTGCAATGGGTCTCAAAAACGTCACCCACACCCAACAAAGCACGGCAAGTTCGGTCCAATGTGAAAATGATGCTTTAATTGTGAGGGCGTAATTCATCATGAACTTCTACCTCGTGGCCAGACGGTGAAAAAGGAATATTATCTGAAGGTGATGAAAGGCTGAGAGAGGCAATGAGGAGAAAAAGGCCTGATCTGTGGTGGGGAAAAGTGGCTGCTCCAACATTACAACGTTCCGGCTCATTTCTCTCTTCTGATTCGTGATTTTCTCGCCAAACATGAGACGACGCTCGTCCCCCAGCCTCCTTCCTCATCAGAACTTGCACCAGTGGATTCTTTCTCTTCACCATGCTGAAATCAGTCCTGAAAGGACGACGATTTGAGGCCTGTCGAGTAGATTAAAGAAACTTCGCTGGCAGAGCTACGCAGTATTCCAAAACAGGCATTTCAGGAATGTTTCCAAAACTGAAAGAAACGCTGGGAGCGATGTATAACATATGGAGGGGAGAACTTCGAAGGGGACAGAGCCCAATAGCTCCAGAGTGAGTGAGAAAACGATTTACTTAAATTGCTCGGAATCTATACGGACACACCTCGTACATTGCCCATTATAGATGTACCCCACACAAGCGACCCGCATCATGAAGTTCAAAGCGGCCCGTACATGCCAAAGGGCTGTCAACCCCTATTGCTGTACATATTTTCGTGCGGACTTCGGTGGCAAAGCGCTGCAACCCCCTGAGATATGGTATATATTTTCGTGCGTGATGTACGAACTTGTTTTCATTATGGGCAAATATTTTGGACAATTTGCGTAGGTAAACGAAAACAAAAATTTCTATGGCGCTGTCAACCATTTTTCCCTAAGTTAATACCCCACCCAGAAGAAGAATGATTACCTAGTTAAAGTTCCCCGTTCCCTAACGACAAATTTTCATTTAACTTATGACTTGCAAGGACGGTATCTCTATCGTCAAATGACTGTCCCAGACATTCTGTATAAATGTGACATGCAAGTCGTGCCTATGAAGGGAATGAGGCCGAAACACGTCTATAAAGTCCTAACTCGTGACGGGTGGTGGTGGTGGTGGTGGTGGTGGTGGTGGTGACGACGACGGCGACGATTATGAAGGGAAACTTGCAGTCCGTATTAGCTATCTATCGACGAATGTCTTCCGAAGTACAATCCATTACGCCAGTGTGGTTCGTATGTGCTGGCTGTTACGTAACAGAAGTTACGAAAGAGCCTGGGTTCCGGCGTGCTCTAAGCTGCGCGACACGGATGTGCCACGGATTGGGCGATATGACGAAACCTCAATGCAGGAGCAGCTAGCACCCTCCTCAAGAATGTCGGCCGCTAACTAGACTTTTTTTTTTATGCCTATAGAAGTGTTATTTTTAAACGCATTTCAGAGGGTAAGGCTCCTAGAGTCACACACGGTCAGAGGCAGTTTGATCCAGGCTAACGAATTATGAGCAAGCTCCAACTCGCTTATTTGTAGCCAGATTTGGTGTGGATTTACTTTGCCATCACATTTGTTTATTTGCCCCTACAAACGTCTGAAGGGACTGCTACGAAATCCGGTATAAAATCATACCACTACGGGTCTCGGGTCATAGCTATACCAGCAACATTGCGGTCGTGCAACTGGGCGGTTGGAGCATCACTAGTAGCACTGTTGTGGCGAAGTTTAACAGCCAGTCGAAAGTAAGTTATACTACCTTAATTTCTGACATCAATTTTAAAGTTGGACGTCCCCGATATGCTTTCAGACTAAAGATTACGTAATAAACAGACAGAACTATGTAGCTTTGTCGACTGTTTCCTACGTAACCATTAGTCTGAAAGCACAACGGGGACTAACTTTAAAACTGCTGTTGCTAGTCAAGCTAGAATCATCCGCAAATATAAGAAACAAAGAGGAAATCACTTATTTGTAATGCTACCATCTTTTTTCAACCAACAATGCCTAAAAATAAAACTCAGTTATGTCGACTATTTCTTACGTCATCATTTTACGTCAACTTTGCGTGTTTTGTTTACTAATTACGTCTATCCTATGTACAGCATACAAATAATGAAAACATCGAACACAGCTTCTTCCAAAGTTCAGTACAACTGAAGACAATTCCAAAGTTCAGTACAACTGATGACAAAATAAAAGCAACTTCATTTGATATGTTTCGGCTGTACAATGCTACCATCTTCAGGATCGAATGTCGTTATCAATATAACAGGTAACAGGAAAGGATCATAACCGTCAAACACGACAATATTTTATACAGTTCTTAAAATATATTAGTTACAACACGGGCTACATGTTTCGACTCACATCGAGTCATTTTCAGGCCCTCAAAGCGTAGATCCAGACAAACAAACGTTTACTGCACTGTGGGATCCCCAACGCTTACAGAATAAAAAGTATGCATTGTACGTAAAAATAAAACAGCAGTGCTTATGGTATATAGATATACAGGACAGAGATCGTAAAAGTTGTCGAAGATTAAAATAGAGAAATTAGAACGTAGCCCGTAATGTAACTAATATATTTTAAGAACTTTATAAAATACTGTTGTGTTTGACTGTTACGATCCTTTCCTTTATTTCTGTACTTCAGAAACTTCGGGATGGTAAACGTAAAGTTTGTAAACAGGTAACAGACAAGCATAACACTAAGATGAGGCGTGCTTAGTTTTATTTGGCCCATATCGTTGGTCATAACCTGTCGACTACCTTATCGCATGGACTGACTGACTCACCTACACCTGATCTGTCACACGTTGCTACACTTGTGCTGCAGTCGCGCAGTCCAGTCAGTCACTCAGCGATAAACAGTCGAAATGGGAGCGTCATCGCAAGGTCCTTCTGCACAAAGGATACGCAAAATACCATTCCTACGCGAATTCGGAAGAAAGAAACAGACCCCAACTTGGTCTGTGTAACGACGAAGCTTGGTTTCAAATTAGTGTTTACGTGAAACTTTTATGACACGTGCTGACGGGTCTACAGAAAATCCCATCTTAATCCAAAAAGTCCCATTACAGCATGTTATAGTTGGTGTGTAACCTTCCAGCGCCTTCTTTAACTCTTACCCTGCTAACGTGGAGAATACGGTGAGCTCCTAATAATGCCAGCAAATGGCAGATGGGATTTAACTTGGCGTCTAAAGGGTTAAATATAGCGAATCAAACTTCATACTAACTGAAATACATTGAAATAAAACGCGCTGACCCCGACTCACGGCGAAGAGGAAGAGCGGCAACGGTTGCGCTGCCAACTGCCATGCAAAATGGTCTGTGAAATGCTCCAAAGACACGGGCAATTGTAATTTTGCTTCTGTGGGTTCCAGTAGTCTGAGGATGAACCTGTAACTGGTCGAAACGTGTAGCCACTTACTACGTAACAGACAATGATACAATAAAGTCACACAAACATAAAAAATGCACAATGATACAATTGGTTGTGTCGATGGCCTAGATATTATGCAACTTGTGCAACACAACGGTGTGTCTTTCACAAAAATTAAAAACTGCGCATCCCTGCTCTTTCCCAGAGCCCAAAACGTGAGCAAAATGCCGTTACTTCGACGCGTTAAATTACAACCGAGTTCTAAGAGAGTCTCTTCAGTGCATCTACGTCACTGAGAACCTAACGTTTCGACATTGTCAATACAATAGCAAGCCATCGGAGATGATCTTGGGAACGTTCCATCTGCCTCAATTTTATACTGTACATCTATCTTTATCGTATTCTACATTCTCTTTCTCGGTCTTCCCAGTTCAAAGTGACTTCCTTATTAATATTATGTTCGGATTTCTTCAACAGTTTACAAGAAATATGTTCTATACAAGCCTCTGTCTTGATTCTGAGCATTTTGGACAGCAGGGGTAATACCAGTTACTTAAGAACTAGCATTAAATGATTCCAGTACACGTTAACACATAATAAACAACGGTGCAGCCACTTTTTAACTATCAGATGTGGAAGTGGGTTAACTGGCGTGATTTATTTCCTGTGCGTTCCATAAAGAATAGTGGTAGGTCTGCTATCGATCCCTGAACAAGACCTTTGCTACGCTATATTTAGAACTGTCAGGCACAGTGTGAACAGTCTACGTCACCGGCACTGACGCCGATTGTACTCCATCTAACTTTCAGAGAAAGGTTTCTATTCCTTCATTTACATTCACTTCTGTGGTAAGGTTGGTCCAAAACAAACAAAACTGTCTTCAATCTTCTGGGTTTTAAAGCCAAGTATTTGTTTACGACGTTTCGGAGAAACAAACTTCGAACTATTCGAGGGTCGAACTGAAGGTGTTTTAGGCACAGCATAATTTGATGGCAAGAACAACATATTATTCAAACTGGCTGGGTACAAGTAAAGCCTATAGTGGACATGGAAATAAGGCTCAGTTCATTTAAAACCTCGGCAATGGATAATGGTAGGTGGTCACCTTCACAATCCCGATGCTTTACCCTGCGAAAAACACCCCCGTGTCAATGGTACAGGAGGTGAGTGTACCCAAGAGTCGGAAACGAAGAGAAACCTTCAGTTCCTGCAGCTAAACGGGGTCCATCCTGTCTTAACAGTTGACGTTTATACGGGAACATTACTGCACCTCGCCACTGTTGCTAGTCACTTCCAGTCCGGGTTCTTTTAGACGCGATGCGTATCTGTAGGCAGAAGGAAAACATTTCCAGCGCCTTCGTTAAATATGGTGAGTGTAAACCTAACAGTAACTGCCACCCACTATATTTAAAACACGTGGACACCGACTCACGACAAACTCGAAAAGCGGCGGAAGCCGTGCAACCTGCCGTCACACGAAACGGTCGAAGCAGTGATATAAACTGCCACATAAAATAATATCCCAGTACTATGACGCCGAATGAGATGGAAAAATAAACGTGAATGCCTAATAAGATGTGGAATGGGACGGCAATGAACGATATCAAGACAGTCTTCGTGGGGAGAACGTCGATAACTACAAACCGGAAGGGCAGAACTAGCTTCATATTGGTTTCTTGTTCGCCATTCTAGTTTCGCTTTATTTTCTATCCTTTTCTTATTTTAGTTTTATTTCTTTCCGTTTTCCCTTCTAATGTATTATATACTTCTATTTTCTATTTCTTCTTGCTCTTTTTACCTTCCCTTCTTTCTTTTCCCCCCCCCCCCCCCCCCTTCTTTTTTTTTTTTTTTTTTTTTTTTTTTTTTTTTTTTTTTCCCTCTCTCTTTTTTTTTTTACTTTT
>Ga0123355_10018412_pt1 | contig 11076 bp, 2 predicted proteins | sample TergutEmb28metaG_3_FD_89872 | JGI IMG/M metagenome (GOLD analysis project Ga0123355, IMG submission 89872) | Embiratermes neotenicus P1 segment gut microbial communities from Petit-Saut dam, French Guiana - Emb289 P1 | ecosystem: Host-associated > Arthropoda: Insects > Digestive system > Gut ...
CCATTATCTCCCAAACCGTTCAACTTTGGATATAGGTGTTTTGGGTTATATCGGTATAGTTTAACATAAGGAACACTCTCCCGAAGTCTGGTCCGTTCCTCCTGTTACACCCTGTATATGTAAACCTACTTAACAAAAAATGAATGTTGGGAGAAATATTTTGATTTGGTACAAGGTTTTGGGTGTAAACGATGAAAGTTTTGGTGTTCAAGAAACAGGAGCAAAATGATTCACATCCAATCTTCCAGAGAGAAAACAAAACTCACAACAAAATAATGTAATGCAAATCAATATTTATACTCACTTGCAGTAGGGAAGCAAGGAATCTAAAATTCAGTCCTAAGGCTTGTGCTACTAGAACACTGATTTGCAGTTTCAATTATGATTTAAGTCTCCATGAATATGATGCTGAATCAACTGATAAACAGTTACTGACATTTCACCTGCATCAGTAACCATTTGCCAATTGAGATGGTGTCACACTCCAGATTTGAATCTGCAAAAACACTGACAATTTTGGTTCAATGGCATATCTAGTGCTGTTTCATGATTCAAGGGCTTACTGGCACTAAATATTTAAATACCAGGTACAATCAAAATAGATTGTAAATACAAAATTTACTAGTTTACAAACTGATAACCACCTAAACAAGATTCATATTGGTCAAGTGATTCCACAGATTACTTTAGTCTTGATATTTCACATTAGTACATTCAATTCACTTTGCCTATATTACCTGTATAATGAAGTATCAATTTTTTGGGTTAATTCAACCAACAGTAAATAGAAATTTAGTTTACAAGAGAAAATGTTGGCTGCTGCTAAAACCTTGAAATTCCCATGCAAGTATATGTTTTCATATTTAGATGCTAATACCCCATACAGAAACAGATACTGGATTATCATATTTTCCACTGATATATTTGAATGATGCCAGAGGACAAACAAGCATCACACTTGGTACTGGCATACTCTGCTGGATGGTAGTAACCAGTGTCAAAGAAAATGACATTACTGGAACTAACGTTTGAGCAATGTAATAGGAATCTGCAATGATAATGAAAAATGAGGAACATGAACATGGTACAGAAGTGTTGGAGAAATGAATATGGAATACAAACAGCATGGATAACATTTGCAACGCTATGTGAAAGGTGAGACTGATGGAACAGTGCAGCGATAATATGAGCCCATCTGGGAGACCTGGCAGTTCAATAACGAAAATGTTGCAACTGTGTTACAGGACTTCACACATTCTCCAAGGTGATGGTCAAGTGAGATCAGTGTCTCTACAACCAGCACTGATCATGTTTTGTGGCATGAGAAGTGGAAACCACAGGAACCAAGACTGCTCTGGGTAATAAACGAGGACAACCCAAGACTGTCCAGTGGTACTTCGTGAGTGGTTTTTGCATGTCAGGTGAGACTCTTCTCCTGATTTTACTGTTTGATATGATGAAGCAACTTTTAACATTAATGCTACTGTCACCTGACACAAGTGTGTAGTGGGCCATCAAGAATCCATACATACCAGACCAACAGGCAGTTAAGCTATTGTGGGCGTCAGTATGGTGCAGTCTATTTTTCAAAGGAGTGACAAGGCTGTTTCTCTTTGGAGGACCTGTGAACATGTGCCACCCACTTATAAGTGCTGCAGCACAACATGCCTTCCATCAACAATTTGTTTTTGTAGGAAGATTGCTACTTTCAACAAGATGGCATAATGCATCATTACCACAAAGATGTGAGGAATTTTAAGTGCTATAATTTAAAGCCACAAATGCACAAATTCATTTCCCTTTTTCCCTGAAGGATGGAGAAGGGGTAAACAGCACAGTATCCAACCTGATCAACTGATTTAATAACTTTAACCTTCTGTTAGTGGAGTACGCTAAAAGCAAAAAAAAAAAAACATTGTTGTGCCCAGGGCACAAAATTTGTATCACCTATGCTGCCAGTCCACTAAAACAATCCAAGAAGCCACCCTACTGCATATACTTGTCACCACCACAATGGACATTTCCATCACGTTAGACATGAAGAAAAGCAACACAAAAAAGGAATTAATATGTGTTTACTTGCTGATAAAATGTTGTACAAAAATAAGCATTAGAAAGATATTTAAACCTTTAAATACAAAAATTGCACCGAATATTCAGTGCTACCATCTGCAGTGCTCAGTCCTGCTCACTCAAGCACTGCAGAACTCTCCAAACTAGCGACTGCTGTTCTACTCACATAGGCACACACCAAGCATACCACGCTGAAAACTCATATTAACAGGGAAATCAATGAATGACAAACACAAATGATAATGAGAAGTTTTAAACAGATGTATTTTTAGTACCAAAAATACAATGAGCACTCCTGAGTCTCAAAATCACATAAGTATTAAGTAAAGTGAACATACTTTCAGACCAAACTCTTACAAGCATCTTTAATAAAATTATATAATTACAAAGCATATCATGGAACAAACTAACATTATTTTAAATTATAAATTACATGCTGATGTATTCCAGCCACTTCCCCACGCAAGAATTACGGTTCACCGAAGTACACAGAACTATTATATAACTTCAAGTATACCTTGCATAGAATCACACACATACTATCTGGAAGACGGTTTAACCTGCCACAAGTATAATCCATTAAAACTAAGCACAACCTGTAAGCAAACGAACCTTAGCCTTGCAAAGAGAATGCCAAGATACCAACAAAACACCAATATCTCGTCACAGACAATGCCACAACGCACGTCAGGTACGTACACAATACTGAATCAGTCTTATCATGAACGAGAAAAACCATTTCTGAATCTGTAATATCAGTTTGGCACATAATATAAATAACAAACAGAAAATGCAAAAACAATAGTTCACTGGAAACATTCAAACAATAGAAAAGGAACATAATGTCTTGCAGCTGATGACAAGACTAGCATGAATTTCAAAATGGCAGTTAAGAGCTTGTCATACCTGTTATCGGAGTAGCATCATCCTCATTACCTGAGCCATCCACAGGAAGTTTCTTTACCTTAACATCATGCTCTGCGTCACTCACCTCCCCGTTCTGTTCAGACTCAGGACAGTTACTAGAAATCACATTACCACTTTTAGCAGCAGCAGCCAACCCATTTTCTTTGGTGGTATCCTCTACTACATTGGATACATCAGCCCCCCTTTCTTCTTTATCCTTCGACTCAACTGGCTCAACATCTTCATTTGCATTTGCATCAGCCTCTGCTGTATCAACATTAGAGGCAATAACAGGGAATTCAGTGTCTGGTTTTTCTACAGTATTTGAGATATCTTCCATCTTACCTTGTAAAATTTTGTCAGCAGCAGATAACAGTTCACTAGAATTTTCTTCTTGACTAGCATCAGCAGCTGGCAATTCTGTGTTCAGTTCAGCAGTGGATTTAGAATGTTCTGCCTCATTACTTTCTAGAGATGTATTGTCTCCAAGTGCACAATTACCTGCAGAAGAGTCATTAACAAAGTGTTTCTCGGGCAGCTGATGCACAGTAATATCAGATTCTGATTTATCAGTTACTTCAGATTGTAATTTGCTAACTTCACCTGCTTCATTTACTGATGAGCCTTCAAGCAGTTCACTGCTTTCTCCTTCCTTTTTCACACTTGCATTCTCTCCAGATTTCATATCCACTGCCTTTTTTAAAGCCTCATCCCTCTCTCCAAGTTTTGCCAATGATTCCACTTCCATCCCTCCTGTAGCCTTCAGTTGATTGGTCATGTTATCAGTGTCCATACTCTCAACAACTTTTTCATCTCCAGCATTAACATCTGTGTCATTTTTAATTCCACTGCAGTCTGCATCTGCCTTCCCTGCAGTCTCTGTACTGTCCATATCAGTTCCTGACATTTCTGTATTACTGTTTTCTTCCACTCTTGAATCATCACCCTCTGTGTTTTGCGTACCAGCTCCTGTTCCTTGCAAGTTGGCCTCTTCATGAGTAGAGTCAGCTTCTGCATCAACAAAATTGGGTTTTGTGTCTCCTGAACCAATTTCCAGTTCTTCTGAATCCTGTACAGCAGATCCAGATCCTGAACCATTTTTTGTAGCCTTCAATCCAATATTTGTATCGTGTGCACTCGAGTCTGTATTTCGTGCTTCTTCTGCATCCACTTTTGCCTCCTCTACACTGGCTGGTATTTCGTTAGCATCCCCATCAGTGTTCCCTGCCCTTGAGCTTGCTTCATCCCTTTCAGGTTCCTTGTGCTCAAACTTGGTGTCATTTAGCTCAACATGAGTTTCTACCTTTGACACTTCAACATCCACTTCTACAGATTTTAATTTCACATCAGCTGTTTCTGAAACCTTTCCACTGTCACTTTCTGAGCAAGGTTTTGGAGACTGCTCTGTGTCAGCTGCTTCTATAGTCTTCAATTCAGATAGTGAAGACCTTGTCTTGGAAACTTCTGAATCATTACCAGCCAACTCAGTTTTTCCAGACTCCTTTGTATCACCATCTTCCATAGCCATTTTTACGTCAGTGCTTTGAGGTTCTGTTTCATTTCTATCAGTCTTAACATTAATTTCATGAGAGTCATTATTGCTTACATCCATCATTTCGAACTCACATACGGAACTTCCAGTGTTCCCAGAACCAGCAGACTCTGGATTGGCTACTTCAGTCTTGCGTACAGTCTTTACTTGGTCACTGTTTGAGCTGTCTGAGGCCTCAACTGTAGGGGATTCAACCGTTACATGTGGTTCATCATCAGTGGACATTTTCTTCCTCTTGGCTGAGGCTTCAAATACAAAGTCCTGGAAAGATCTGATCACAGGAAAATGCATTTTATCTTCTTCTGTTAGAGGTTCATTGCCTTCCCGAACCACAAGAACTGCTTTCAGCCCAGCTTCCTCAGCAGCCTTTGCCTCTGCACAGAAAGATAATACATCAGACACAATTGCACAGCATTTTAGAGCTGTCTTATAAGCTCAGCTAGCCTACTGTACCAAAACACAGCAGAATAAGGCAACACTAGTGCAAACATTGGTCCACTTTAACTGCTACACTGACATGAAATGTGTCTCCCAGAGCAAAGCTAGTTTTTATTTTTATTACACACTCTTCACATTCAGACTAATATAGTTCATAACTCCAAGTATGTGTGTAAATTACGCAATGCTGGAGCAGAACTGTCAGCTACTAATGATTCTCACTTTCACAAGACAAGCTGCAGTACTGCGCCCACATTACACACATGCATGTTAATGCACACGTACACAATGGTGAGCCCCTCCAACCCCCCATCCAAAAAACCTCTTCCAAGTGGGGGAGGACTGAGACCTGACTAAGTACTTTCGGACATTTCAAGGATCACAGCACCTTCACCATCGGGGTCAAGCAGTAAGGTCATTGTAAACATATGAATACATTACCTTCTCTTTGAATTACCCAGTATTTTCATTAATAATGACAATGAACCACATACCAAAATCTGCTCTTCACAGGAATATGGTACGATTCTTTATCAAGAACATACAATACAAACCACGCAACCAAATATCACCTAAACTAAATCTAAACAGGCCACATATCTTGCTGGTTGAGCTCCCTAACACTGTAGATAGCTGCAATTGGCATGCTGTGACTGCTGCTAGGTGTACATTGCAAAAGACAGGCAGCATCACTGCACTGCTGTAGTACAGTCATAGCTTCAGTCATGGCAGATGATTTTGGACCAGAACACATTTGGCGGTGAGTGCACAGTGCTTTCCCACTCACAAGCTTGCCTCTTTCACTGCTGTGCCAACAACCAGCAAGCAACCTGGTCACTACTACATAATAATGTCCTCTGCCACAGGCAAGGACAGACAGAGGAAAGTTTACTTCTCAGGTGCATCATATGCAGCCCTGACATTCCTTACAATAGTGGAATGCAGGCTGACACTGCCTTACCATCTTCAGAATGCCGAACTGCATTCACTGCCATTAGCCTTGACTATCACAACTAATGTTTGTGGGTAACACAGCTCATGGAAGGAGTAGGGGAGTATAAGCAAGCATGGAGGCATCTGAGAAGAGGTGGTGATGTGCTGCAACAGGACGCGGAGAAGTTACATTTTTAGATATACACAGAGAACAGTTCTAATGTCGGAAGACAAAAATGCTTCAGACTTCATACATCTTAATGACACTGCTTCCACTTTCGTGAACATGGGCTCAATTGTGATCCAAATTCTGTTCATTTTGCCCATCATCTCAGACGAACAAAATTTCAGTCATGACAATGAACATGACACTGCTGTCATAATTCTTTAATTAAAGTCAAATTAACTAACTGGTATGGACATGTTATACAGCAACACACTGGTATTTTGGATTTCAACTACTCATGATTATCAATTAGAATACCATCATTTCAGCCTTTCATTATTGGTTACAGTAAAATGCAATGAGGTCACGTGGTTAGCAATCAGGTTCCCCTAATTTCTTGTTATTATGTAGATTCCTCTCATGCTTTATGGAATGAGACTCTCCTTTGGTCATTTAACTCACTTTATGTTCCCAAAAAGTGATTTGATATTATTAAAAAAGTTCATGCTTTATATACATTTTGAGTTTATCTTAAACTTTCACTAATGCTGAGACTCTCCTTTGGTCATTTAACTTATTTTATGTTCCCAAAAAGCGATTTGATGTTATTAAAAAATGTTCATGCTTTATATATATTCTGAGTTTATTTTATACTTTCATTAATGTTTTTTTTTGTAAGTTCCTGAAACTAACCAGATGGTGTACACTGAACATCACATTGCAGTGTTTGTGACAACTCTATCAGTCCCAATTAAAACTGAACATCAAGACTGTAAGCCAAAAATCCTTTAACCAGAATATATAAAAAAGTAAAACCACTAATCCTCCCTCATAAGACAAGTACACTAGGGCCCTGCAACGCCAATCACAAGACGAAATTGAAAGAAGACAGAAGTGTTTTAAAATCGCCTGACTGGCAAGTTATGTACTATAGTCAGCTTCATTGTTACAAGTATAGTACAGTCCTGTGGAGTGACTGTAACACTGCTCTGTACATCTGCATGTAAGTAGACAAGAGTTGTTTGCAGTTCTTCAGAATGTGATACTGGAGAATTTTACAGAACACTGTTGAGTCCTATCCATAAGTGACTGCCTTGGCAAATGTTCTTAAAGGATTTAAAAATATTGATGAAGAAAAACCATATTCATTGACTGCAAAGTATTTGTATGATCCAGGACTCCAACATAAATGATGCAATATCAGAGTGGCCACAACACAAAGCAAAGGCAAAGACAGCAAAGGAGAGGAAAATGAAAGAAAGTGGGTCCATCAGTATGACACTGCCATGTGTTCGAATGTTGCTACAGTACGTGGTCAATGGGAGGAGTCATGACAGCTCAGTCAGTATAGTGAATCAGCTACAGGCTGGATAATATGGAGTTCAATTCATAGCAGGGTTCACAGGTATTTCTCTTCACCAAATGTCCAGACTGACTCTGCGATGCCCCCAGCCTCCTATCAGTGGTTAATGGGGGTTACCACTCTTATCCCACCACTGGCATGGACAGGGATAACTTGGCCTTTACTTGGCCAATGGGACACTGAATGCAGTAACATTATGGCCAAGAGAAGCCTAAACAGCTCTCAAAAACATACACACATATATACATGCAATATTTCTTACTGTATCTAACAGATCCCCTTTCCAAAAACCTATTCCTGATGCAAAATTACAATTAAAAAGAAACAGGTCAGATCTGCATGGTTGATTGTTGATATCACACTTGTTCAAGGTGAGGTTTACTTACGGGAGACCTTAAGAAATGTTACAAAACATACTCCCCTCCCCACCCACACTTAACGTATTCACTGCAGATATGAAGAACAAAGACACGTGATTTTAACACAACACAATGAATATTAATTTTATGACATAAAACGTAGTCACATTACTAACTTCTTGGAAATCAACTTAGACAGTGCATTTTTGTAAGTGAAGAAAATCCACTGTATCCTACAATAACAAATTCTAAATGACACAAGTTTTCTGGGGTGTGACTCCATATTGTTGGGTCAACTGTCCCTCTTGGCCTGCTTGACCCCTGCAGATGAAGGCACTACGATCCACAAAAAACGTCAGGAACCACTCAGCCAGCAACAAAGCATCACATATCCAGAAGACACCAATGTGTGAAACTCATCTCTTGCAACAAAATTCTTTATCATCAGTGTTGTCAGAACACATGAAAGAACACATTTCTATTCAACACTGGGTAACCCAAAACATAATATGACATTTAGAATAACCTGACACAAACAAATCAAATATCCTTCACACAAAAGGGATATTGAAATGGCTTACTGAGCAAGCACTGGGGTACATCAGCTGACTGGCTACCATTTGCAGTACAGTTCACTCCTAAAAATAAGTTACATATTACATGGAACCAAACATTCCTTGCCCATATAAGGATACAACAAGGACACTGAGAAACGCATCAGAATATTGAAGGAAAGCACTACAGTCAGGGGAGTCGTACTGCCCCTGTGAAATCTGAATATTGCCACATCTTACCTCTTGGCACGTCAGTCAGGAACACGACATCTTCACTTCTGCACTCCAGCTTCTTGACTATATTCATGTAGCTGGTAGACTCAACTTTGGGACCAACGCTGGTATCAAAATGCCCTGCAAAAAGCTGCCAAAACAGTAGTACAGCATTAGATGACAGACAATGTACATAATTTAAAAGCACAGCATTCTCAACATGCTGAAGTAAACAATCTTCTCAAATAATATGCAATGGTGACTGTAATGACTGCTGTGGTCTTGCAGAGATGTACGAATGTCTCAAAGTTTGTTCAGCATTTTGACCTTTTATGATTACTCACTTTAATGCCATCGTTTTAACCTTTCATCACTAGTCATGCGTCGCTTAATGATGGAGATACGTTACGAGAAGTGTGTCGTTAGACGATTTCATCTTTGTGTGAATGTCCCAGAGCGAACTTACACAAACCTAGACAGTACAGCCTACTACACACCTAGGCTATATGGTATAGCCTATTGCTCCAAGGCTACGAACCTGTACAGCATGTTACTGTACTGAATACTGTAGGAAATTGTTACTGGTATTATAACATTATATTATAATCTTACGGGACCACCGTTGTATATGTAGTCTGTTGTTGACCAAAACGTTGTTATGCAGTGCATTACTGTAGTTCTAGCAAATCAGGATAAAAGCACATGGCTGGCAAATGAGCTTCCTTCACTGTCCTATTACTGTGCAGACTGGTCTCAGCTCAGTCAAACTGTCTTTCATTCAGCAAGGTTGACTGCTATATAAACACGAACACTAGGGCTCTACTGAACAGATCTATAAGTGTCACACTGCAAAGGACAGAACCTCCAGACACAGGTGTGGCATCACATCTCATAAAACCAATGTATTGCTCTCTGTAGATAAAATTTCTTACATACTGTACCTCATTTGTGCAATGAAGAAAATCATTCTGGGATATAATTTCCAACCTTAATTACCAAATTCTCAGGTGGGACAGAAAGGTAAAATGTAAATACAGTAGTCATTTCTTTGTAAAAATACCTTAAGATAAGCAGCAGTGGAGCCAGGCTATGGTTGATGAAGTCAGTCACTGGCCCCTCACTGCTCGGGCCCTGACTCAAACCCCAGCAAGCTCATTTCGGACTTACAGTCAACAAAGTGGCACTTGGACAGCTACTTCCCCCAAGTACTATGGTTTTTGCCTGTCAATTATCTTTCCACCAATTCTCCACACTCATTCATCTATCACTGACAGTATATAATCTTTGCATTGAAAACAATTTTAAATGACATGCTTAAAGGTTTTGCGCACTATTTTTAAAACTAGTGACACGAGGAGTGGGAGAAAACATGCAGATCCCCCGCCCGAATGTTCTACACACTAAATAACAAAAGCCATCACATGAGATCTGAGGTCCTCCAAGTGTCGTTCTAGAATGCGGTGCCATACTGCTAAGTAAAGCAGCACAAGAAGACTGCTTTACCCTGACAATGAAAGCATTACAATCCTTCAGAATATTCAGAAACACTCACAACATCCCCAAAAGCTATCCCACTTCTAGAAAGTATGCGTCTATTATACACATGTCCCCTTAATTTGAAACAGTCTCTGTGATTGTACATAATATACATATTCTAAAATTCAAATGAATTGCAAACTCATGCTGGCCTTTTTTCTTGTAACTGCCCCTTCTAACCCTGGGGACAAAATGCAAGTCACACAAACCCACCACAAATGTAGCTTTTATCTGTTTCTGGATGACTATGTCCCACAAGTACAACAGTGTGGTGTGAAGGATCATTGCAATAGTTGCCAACAAAGTGGCCTCCACCTGCTCTGACAAGGAAGTTGTCACAGCTGCAGAGGCAGAGGCAGAGGCAGAAAGGCTTGGAATGGGTTCACACATCACAAAAACTGAGCAGTTCACCATGACACAACTACAGGCAGAACATTGTGCAGTTAAAGAAATCTGTATGCATTCACAAAAGACAGTCTACAGAACTTGAAATGTGTAATGTACTTTTGCAGCATGCTGTGGATCATCTGATTAATGATTTACCCCATACACTCACCACAAACAACCTTTGTCTAGCACCTTTGTTATTACTCAGAGCTACTTCTGATAGCATCAGCATTAAAAATATCATCAATGGGCAACATCGTTGGCCTAAAGTTCAAAATTAGGACTGCCTGAGCCATGTTGGAACTTAAATACTACACAGAATAGTGACAATGAAAAGTGATAAAGTGTGGTTAAAAATTAGATGCCATAAACAAATGTCACTCAGTTTTAAACATATTTTACAGTAAACCATAAAAAAGGTTATTTTATTATTATTTTATTAATCAAATTCATCCCGTTGTGTGGAAATCATCAAGTTTATTATAAATAGCATAGAAATTTCCGTCAACACAACTTTAATTATGTAGGTTTACAATTACAACATGTTTCGACCCTTGGGGGTCATCTTCAGGTCGAGCTTAAGAACCTATTATTTA
>Ga0123355_10018413_pt1 | contig 11075 bp, 5 predicted proteins | sample TergutEmb28metaG_3_FD_89872 | JGI IMG/M metagenome (GOLD analysis project Ga0123355, IMG submission 89872) | Embiratermes neotenicus P1 segment gut microbial communities from Petit-Saut dam, French Guiana - Emb289 P1 | ecosystem: Host-associated > Arthropoda: Insects > Digestive system > Gut ...
ATCATTACTATCCTGATGGAGACTCTCCTGTCCAATTGTTGGTTTGAAAATAATCTCTCTCCCCACTTTTGAATTAAAATCTCCTAATAGAATTTTCATATGGTACTTAGGGAAATGATCAAACCCCTCCCTGTTAAAACTAATGTTCAGAAACACTCACAGGTGAGATGATTCCTCTGGCGACAAAACAACCCGGAGGTAAACTAATCCCCCACTCGGATCTCCGGGGGGGAGTGATTCTAGAGGAATCATCGCGCAGCATACAAAGAGGTATGAAACTAGGTACGTGGAATGTTAGGAGCTTTTATAGGGCAGGATCCCTTAAGGCAGCGGCGACGGAATTAGGGAGATAAATTAATTCTGTATTAGAAGGAGTAATTTGTCAGCGACAACAAAAAGGAGTAGGATTGTTGGTGACAGTCCAGGAGGGAGTAACAACGTCGTCTGACATGCAACATCACGACACCAAACGAGGTACGGGGCCCGCCGGACCATCAGCTGACGTCTATTCTCTACATCCCAGACGAGTGACCACCACGCATCCCAGGAACTGTCTGCTCAATATCTTGTCGCCCACTGCTACAGCTGACCGGACCATGCTGCCACCTGAGTTTCACACCACGCAGGTGCACTGTGCATTTATGTTCCAGCTGTTATATGAAGCAGACCACATCAGCGAGGCCAGGCGAAATTACCCGAACATAACATTATGAAACTATTGCGCAACCCACCGTACGACTGACCAAATAAATAACATCATATGTGCTTTACTATGATTGTCACTTAACAATCCCACAGTATCCCACATGTTACTCTACATACGGAAAAAAAAAAAACTAAATAGTCTTCTACACACTTAATTAACTAAAAAAAATATCTACTCAAAACCACAAAATTTAAAAAGCAGTTAAATAGTTTATCAACAATTATGAATAGACTTAAATGCAAAACTACACATACAAGCCCTTAACAAATTGTGACCCTTACCACATTCAAAACAAACAGTTCTGTTTTGATGTGTGGTTGACCATGCATAGTAGTTCAATGTGGAATAAGAAACCAAATAGATGTCACTTAGTATTATATTTATTTCTTTCTATTTCTCCTTATAAGTTGCTCAACATGTTTCGGGCCAACTTGTGTCCATCTTCAGGAGCTGACGACTTAGTGGTACACCACACGAGAAAAAATACCACTAAGTCGTCGGCTCCTGAAGATGGGCACAAGGTGGCCCGAAACATGTTGAGCAATTTATAAGGAGAAATAGAAAGAAATAAATATAACACTAAGTGACATCTAGTTGGTTTCTTATTCCATATTAAACAGTTCTGTCTTGTTGGCTTGTTTTTTTCTTTCAAAAGACAATGTGAGTAACCAAACCAACTGACCCTAACTACCAACCCACCTACCTAACTTAGTTACCTACCCACATACAGATTGTCTAACCGACCTTCTTACCTGACCTAATCAACCAACCACCTGGCAATAGAATTAGGAATTTCTACATCAACACCTAGCCTCACACAGAAATGCAATATTGTCTTTCTTTTTTATGCAATATTAGTATTACCTAGATGTTAAACAGTGGCACTGATGAAACACTAGTATTATATTGGATCACATCATACATTGTTGTTTTTCTTTCCCATCCTCAAAATTTATTGGTCGAGATGAACATAAGACTGATGGAAAAAACTATCTGAACTTATACCTGCTGCATTTTTGTTTTGATGCTTATGTAACCACAGAAAAGAGTGCTGTGACCACATCCAACTATGGACCTTACACATTTTCCAAGATAAAAGACAACGATGATGATAATAAAATAGATGCCATCACACATTTCAACATGCGCCTAGATTATAGCATCAATGGTTCAAGTGATTTTTAAGCGTTTTAACTTTCAGCTTGCTTTACTACTGTGCACCTTTACAAATGAAGAATTATATGATGCTAAATAATAGTGAACCTGTGATCTTAACTACTGATATTTAAATTTTTACTAGTTGTATGTTCAACAAAAAAACATGAATGACACAGAGTGGTGTATCTGTGAGAAAACTACAATCTTTAACAGGCAGCTAGTGCATATGCACATCTGATGTGTTACGAAGGAACTGTAGTTGGAGAGAAGATTCCTAAAGATGGTGTTAACGATCATTGAAACGTGTAGGAGCAAAAATATATGACTGAAAAAACACAATGTAGTGCATGACAGTTAGTAAATAAAAGGATAATTTATGTTTTGACTCCCCACATGTTGTACATAAAGTTCTCCATAAGCTATTTCCAATTTACCAAAAAACTGATGAATATGCAGAAAACCAAGACCCCCAGAATGATTATTCCAGCAGCTAAACTTGGCATAGAAATTGTAAGTAATGCCCACATAGATATGGTATTCCCTTTAACATTTATCCTTACAACAACATAATCTTCTTTGATGCAGTAACATCCAGTTGGGAAGGTGTGGACATCCCTTCTTCTTTTTAAAGCACTTAGGAGTCATCACATGCACTCACTGCACAAACACTTTCACTCTGAATTCTCACTCACTGAGATCCCAGTCTGCATTCTTCACTGCTCTTCTTCAAGATGATGTGTGTCGCATATTCTGACAAAACTAATCCCTATTGTTCTTCCCCTACTGTACACCCAATCATAAAAGACAAAGGTGTTTCTGTCCATGCCATGAGGGCATATATGGGGAGCAGAGGTAGAGCTCCACTCATTCTTAACCTCAACACTACATGGAAGTCAGTGTTCAGCTTCACAAACTGCTTTACCCCAAGGGAAGGAGCAGTTGATACTCACTGAAATACAAAGCTACGTGGGCCCCAGAGCTGGTCTGGATGTTTGGTGAAGATAAAAATCTCTCACCCATGCTGGATATCAAATCTCATCCAGCCCACAGCCTAGTTACTATACCAAATGAGCTTTCCCTGCTCCTGAACACTTTATGGTCTACATGAAAACCACTTCCTATTGGACAAAAACATGCACTACACCAACAAGCCAATCAGTCAACTGCCTGTAATATTCCTGTTACACTTGGTTCAACTACATATATGAAAACTGATTTACATCATTATTCTAAATTAAAATAAGAGCTGCCAACTCCATAAAATAATATTCAATATCCAGTCCTTTCCCTGCACTTGAAATGAAAACTGATGATGCTGTAATCACTAATTTTTCACCTAACTTTCATACAGCAAACAATGACACCTCCAACACATCATCTAAAAATGTAACTTCCCTGTCAGCTTCCTGCCTCCTAATGTGGACCCAACAGAAGACATCCTACTCATATGGAAGAGGGGGGGGGGGGTTAAACCTCCACACATTTTTAACCTCTGCACTAGATGAAGGTAAGCGGTCACCTTCACAACGCAGTCATTTTAGTCCCACCACAGAATACTCCCCCAGCCCTTACTTAACAGGAGGTTCAATGGTTACTGACTGACAATCTTTTTTTGTGGGTTGCCAGAAAGGCAGTACTACTTTAGAGCATTTAATCAAAACAGCTGCATAAATCTTCATTTCTCTGATTTTACATTCATTTTAAATGGTTCCTTCAAAAAGCTTAAATCCCAATTTTACTGTATTATAGCATAGCTTTTAGATTAGACTTGAATCCCTAATTAAAATGATAATTTTCTTTTCAACTGTATGAATACTTTAATTTCTTAAGATGGGTGTTCTTTCTTGGTAGATGCAGCTATTGCATATTGTAATACTGAGAAGTAAAGCAACCATGTCTAAGGTGAACAATACTTATTTAATTAAAAATAAAAGGAATTCATCTATGACAACCATACATTCTGAAGACAAAGTCCTAGAAGGATAAAAGTTTAAAAAAGCATAACCCAAATTTCACAATGTGTTTTCTGGTGGCACAAGCATGAAGACCTGCCCTTCAAGACAGCTGCTACTGGTATTTACCAATAACTTTCCCCTTCATCACTGGGCTGTGTTGAGCCACATATTCTTATTTAGTGACTATCAAACACAGAAATGGTCTTCTGAAATCACTGGGGAGTGCAAATGATGGACATACATCCACCCACTTCCTCCTCCCATACACTTTAGTACCCATGGAAACTAATCCTGTAGCCATGCAGATCGAGGCAACATATCCCCCTGAAACATCAGAATTAACCTACATAAAACAAACACGAAACTGTGAGGTTTCCTTTTCTGCCAGGCACGTTCAATAAGTATGATTCTCTAACCTGTAACTTTTGTGTCAATCACACATTTCATTTTTCAGCAGGAGATATACCTTGTAGCAGGTGAAACAGGCAACAGAAGGTGCAAGAGTCAGTCTGTCAGATGCTACTCATGGGATATGTTGAAGTGCAATGGTAATGGCCCTGGACACTTAATACTGCACAGGATTTCATAGAGTAATTTGGTAATGAGAGTGAAGTATGTCGGAAAATTATACAGTGTTTGAATGAAGAAAGATAAATGGATATTCAAGATGGTCATACCAGTTGACCCAGCATATATAAAGACGGATGTGATGAAAGCACAAGAGGAGGAAGTGCTTTAGTGAAACTGGCAAGTCAAAATCCCAGATTTATCTGCTGCAGTGGAGTTGTCCAGTTGAGTTCTGTATGAAAGTTTCTGAATGCAAGAGCTTGATGTCTATCATCATAGAATTTCTGAAGTCTTGTCAATATGGAACAAATGCATCAAGTGCTGAGGGATGATTCTGACAAATACTGATACTTCATTGGAACAAAGAGCTACATTTAATGTTGTAATGACATCTCACTTAACTTCTCTGACCTACAGAACCTCACCTATGTAACATCCTTCATATATGTTCCAGCTATAGTGTCAAGACTAAGTGTTTCACTCCAGCTTAATTCTATGTAAATAGGGGCTAGAGTATTCATAAGCATACAGAGTTGAGCTGTCAGATACATTTCATAATACGTCATTCTTAAAACAGACCATTTGCATAGTGAATTTACTTCAAGAGTCAGCATCACATAAATTATGCAAGATGTGAGATTCCACAATCCTGACGTATAAGAGTCTAGTCTTCTGAGCTGCTACATTTAGTAGCAGGGTTACTGATTCCCCACATTTTGATGGAACATACTGCCTTCACCTTCAAGGGTCAAGCACCCCATTGGCTATTCAAGTCTTCTGGTATGTGATGCTGTATTCCTGGACCTGTGTCACATCCCAGAAGACCCAATACATCAAAAATGATGCTGTGGAGACCTCATATCTAGCACAAACCATTTGTTACAGTTAAATTACTGAAACATTCAAGATCATATAATGCAACTGAGCACCATCAATAAATATTTAAGCTGTTTGATATGTTCCATGTTCTGTGCATCAATTAGATGCATAAAATTTATTAAAAAGAAGAACAAATGTACATGGATTTATGAACATAATTTATTGCCTATTACTACATTTATTACATTACTGTGTAATAAAACTACTTCATAAATCCAAGTGCTTTTGTTAGTCTTTTTAATAAATTTTATGAATATTTAAGCCTTTGTAATTACATATGTAACAGGATAAAGAAGCAAGTAACCTAATATAACATTAAGAGCAAAAAAGAAATTAACCTACTACAAAGAACAATGATGATAATGGCACATATATGAAGCACTTATCACCAGACACAACTCATAATGCTGGTCACCAGAGAAAATAAACCAAGCGAATGGACAGAGGGGGTGGAAAAGTCACAACTTACTTTGTGACTTTGAATATCCTGAGCAAGCGTAAAGCACGAAGCACTGACAGGCCGAACGAAGCCTGCTTCACTTCAGTCCAAATCACTTCAAAGATGGAGCCACATATCACAACACAGTCAAAACGGTTGAACGACGATTCAAAATAAATACGTGGCCCCAGTGCATACATCTTGATGAACATCTCAAACATGAAAAGGCCAAGGAACACAAACTCCGCTACATCTGCAAGAGAAGTATGTATATTAATAAACTACTCTCATTATAATAAGCAGCTTGATTCTTTATTTATGGACACTTTTCCATTTACAGGTATGATGGTATGATTGAATCATAAATTGATCAAACCAAAAAAGAAGTATGATGGATGAATTTGCCAAGTTTCAGAATGGAGACAAACAAAAATTCTATTAATATTAGTAACAAAGCAGCGTACAAGATGACAAAAGAGATTCAGAATTAATAAAGTGAGATATAGAAGCTGATTACATATTTGACAGGAAAGGTATTTTAACTACAGGACTTGAGAGGAATGTTGGAATGTTTGTAAATATGGACTGGTAGACTGAGGGACTGGCTGCCATCATAGTTAGTGGCCACAGCCTTCTCTACAATTAGCCACAACTAATGAACACAAACATGAATAATGAACTGATAAAGAAACAGTATGGTGTGGTCTTTGTGAATTTTAGAACACTATCAGAACACCCACTGTGAACACTTAAGGAAAAGTACAGATTAATTTCTGGGACATGATTTAAACTGCATCCTCCTCCCAGATACGATCAGAGGTGGTAACCACACAAATGAAATGTTTGGTTTCATAAGAAGATGGAAACTAAATCATAAGTAAACCTATGAGATCATAAATTAATAGAGCTAAATCCTTAAGAAGCCAGCAGTTTCTCAGCTAGTCAAGCAACTTTTAAAGCACCTGAAGTACATTTAATGTCAACCAAAGTCTGTCAGATTAAAGCCCTGTGCAATACTTATGGTGATGGAGATATAAATTCTTACAACATTGTAAATGACACTTCAGAGGGCCAATGATGCTCTATCAGTTACTGAGATCATATGGCAAACAGTACAATCTAGTAACATGAACTGTTAGATGTGAAAGGATGGAATCATACTACAGATCATCAAATGCCTACATCCTGTGTGAAGTGGACATAACAAATACAGTAAAATGCTCTTTCAGTCAACACAAGAAAAAACAATATTTTATTACTAATACTTGTGACACGTCTTGATCACCATCAGGTCATAGGCATCTAATATAGACTCTAAGTGCTTACTATATGTGATTATCTCTTTATAGTTCTGGTTCCCTTCTTGTTGTACTAAATACTTAAATATCTAAGAAATGATCACAAGTTTATTCATTGGGTCTTTATTAAAATTAAATTAATTGTGCTTCATTATTCTTTGATAGAACCAGTAGACCCCTTGTAGCAATTACCAGTTTGCTACACATCTTTGGTTTCTAGGTATCTTGCAGTAAAATCTTTGTAAAATATCACTACTGCTGTCATATATCTTTGTTTATGGTTTCATCAGCCACAGATCCATGTCAAGATGGGCTGGTATATTAACACCCTAATCCAAGTCACTTTTCATACTTATCTTAGTTCATGATTCATACTTATCTCAGTTCATGATGATATGGTAACTCACTGCACTAACAGTTACTCAATTACTATTGCATTTTGAACACCTGAGATCCATTAATCTCAGCATGCAATGTATCATCACAATGTAATTACGATGACCACTGTGACTGATCCTTTCTTCATTAGCAACTTGGATTTTGATGTACGAAATATTCCAACCACTTCTGATAAATGAGGCATTACAGAAGCAACAAACCTACAACCCCAATAATCCCTTCAATACAACTACACATAAAGTATTCTCCATGCTTTTATGTCAAAACCCAGTAATCATGTACATCACACATGCCAGCCAGGATGTGATGTCATACTCCCATGACCTGGTAACCATGCAGTATGTTAATCTCATCAAATATACTTTGGTACCACAACCCAGCCACCATGGAAACCACTACCTATGGTGAGGAAATGTGAATATATCAAGGTCTAACTCACATGCTGCATTTTATAGTGCAAATAATGAATAGAATAATAATAAAAGTCTTTGAGAAACATACGCAAAAAAACATTACAGAGCAAGTAATATGATGTTACATTACATTGTTGCAGCCTGATATGCCACTTCAGTAGTGTCTACATACACAACCAATATAAGTAATAAAACAATGTTGTTTTACTGTTCAAAGTAGTGACCTGTTGACTGAAGAAACACAGCACTAATGATTAAACAAAAGAGGCTAAATTGGGCGCAAAGCAATTCCAGGGCTGGCACTTTGTTCTGTTGTTCGCGAACCCAACACATCTTCATGTTGAAGGTGTTTAACTTTGTCATGTGCTTTGGTAGATTTTAGGCATGGTGGTCCATTAGTCAAAAACCCCCATTCCAGAAACCCTCAGTCACAAACACTCTGTATAAACAATCCTCTGTCTATATTACTTTTGTTCATAATAATTACGTACATAAGAATCTGGTAAGCCACTGAGGCTGGCCATAATGTTCCACTGCAGTGCATATTGTGTTGAAGAAAACAAGCACAATGACAAACCAGTAGAAGCCCTGTGTTTTTACGGTGTGACGGATCCAAAACCTGGAAGTGATACAATACGTAAGTCACAAACAGCAAATTATAATTTTAGAAATGTAATTTGTAACTATGTAAGCTATGGTACTGAAAACTATGAAATGTGGCTACAGCAGTATTTAAAAATTCCAAATTACAGTAACAAATTCATAGCATGAACTCAAAGTGTATGAGCTGTTTATGCAGTACAGGCACATACTCTGTCATGACATCACAATTTATTTCACATTGTAATGCTAATACTGTAATTAACACTAAATGTATGCAATTTAGACAGACTACCTACTTCTTCCCTTGAAAGATTATTAGACTTACCACATAAAAGTTTATAATTTTGTTTTGATATTTTTGTATTACAGGTCTAATGATGATTAAAAGGGATGTTAATTTGAATAAATGGGAGGAAATACATCTTTCAGGAGTAGAAAACCAAGGAGACATGGCCGGTAACATCATACAACAGCTCTTGGCATCTCAAACAAGTTACGGTCAAATACAAACTAATTTCAGACTTACAAATACACATATATATGTGTGTGTAGTCAATGTGATAATCTTTTGTGTCTTAAATCAGTTGTTGTCTATGATACTGAAGGTTCTCATATAATGAATATGAGGATTGCAATCTTCTGGGATGTTTGACAATGAGTTGGTTCTGTTAAGTTAACCCCACAACACTCATACATATCATCAAAGATCACTGTGTCATATTCCAGCAGAAAGCAGTGCTCACAATCACTGCACGTCAAATATCACAACTTCAAGAACTGTTCAAGCCACAGCAATGTAAGCCTTCCTGTATACAACGTATGTGAAAATTACAGGAAGTTAAATGTTTTCTTCATATTTACAGAACCTATACATGTTGGTAGGTATCTTCCCTTATAATGCTCACTTATAATCCTTTAAGAACATGTTCAAAAACTGTACCAGAACAAACATGTTAAGAACCAAAACTATAATTTTAAAACTCACCTCAGGCGCTTCTCTGCTCTCCAAAATTGGAGACAGGCTCCTTTGCCTTTTACTTTCGATTTCAAATAGGAAGCTCGAGAAAGCCCTATCAAGTAAATAAAAAATACCATTAACATTTCAACTAGCCTGAACCACTTTTCTGCATCTCAAAATTGCAGATATGTTAATTTGTTTCCTATTTCTGATTTAGAAAGGTAGAATCTGAAAATCCTGTCAAGTAGTCAACACAATCACAGTAACAATCTGAAACACAAAGTTACTCCACTTTCACACATATGGTGCCAGTTTTAAACAAAAACTTCAAACCTGCATTCTGTATATCACAGGTTAATTTATCTGGACCTAAATGTTCAAGAATAATTTCCTTACATTTAGCAAAAAGACAGAAAAAAAGAAAAAAAATTATAGTTAGTATGTACCAAATTTGTTATATTGTTGAATAAACAAAAATTAGTGCATCATGATCACACATAATTTGGTACATATTTGTAAAAGAGTAATTATTAATTAATTAATTAATTAATTAACTGACAGTATCCAATGAAATGCATTACTGACAACATCTATTGTTTGTTTTTAATTAACAATTACATTTTACGTAACAGATTACATACTGAACGTTAACTTCTAAGACAGTAAACTCTCAAGAATTGTGGGAAGAATTGTAATAACAAATGAACTAATTCTAATTATTACCATAACTTCATGCAAAAATCATACTTCTGGGCACAAATGAGTATCCTTAAGATACCTCAGAGCAATGGTATGTTACTACAAATATGTAAATAAGGTGCAGCCTTCTGTCCCACACATGTGTATGCTTTTCAATCATAAGAACCCCTGTATACAAGGCACAAAACAACCTCTTTATGTAATTTTCTGCAAATGTTACTAAGTTAAAGGTCTGATGAGTTCTACACAATTTTTGCATATTTGGGACATATATGCATATTTTATGTATGAGGATATTTGTGGTATGGTTGAAATTAAGTATACTAACACTGTTTTATCGCACCAACTATGGAACACATACTACAAAATTTAAAGCCAAATGACAACTGCAGTAACTTAATAAATTACTTCAGCTTGCAATCCTAAGATATTATACAAACCAGCCCAAGTAATATTTAAGACATTTGCTTAAAAGTAGAAATTCTGGTTCACCTTCTTGATACTTGCCACAAAATTATTCATCAAAATATACTGCACACTTGACCATCAATTAACCTAATTATACTAACAACCATGTAGCCAAATAGACTGATATATAACTTTTTATCAGGATATTTGTGAAAATAACTATAAAAATTCAGTAAAGTTAAATTAACAGAACCTCAAATAACACTGTAAAAAGTCAATTCACACTTCATTCCCAAAGAACTGAGAGTTGACTGAATAGAATATTTTCACAATCAGTAGTGACACAATTTTACTCTCATATCATGAACCATGCATGTTACATCTAGTAAGAGAAAATGACAATCCAATCATACTTCACTACCATGCATTACTGAGAGGTTCGAAAACAGATTCCTGAACTAATAGAACTAAGATATCTTCGATAAACAGAATTCTTGTAGTAATGTGGCATTGGCAGGTGTGATGACTGGTGGTGATGGTAGTGGTGGTTAAGTGTGATGCCTGGTGGCAGTGGTAACTGTGATGACTGGTGG
>Ga0123355_10018414_pt1 | contig 11075 bp, 7 predicted proteins | sample TergutEmb28metaG_3_FD_89872 | JGI IMG/M metagenome (GOLD analysis project Ga0123355, IMG submission 89872) | Embiratermes neotenicus P1 segment gut microbial communities from Petit-Saut dam, French Guiana - Emb289 P1 | ecosystem: Host-associated > Arthropoda: Insects > Digestive system > Gut ...
AAATGAGTTTTGAGGACGCGGCGGAATTTGGTACGCGTAAGGTAATTACCGACCATTCGACGGTGGGTATCGTTATGACTACCGACGGTTCTATCAACACCGATATTGCGCGCAACGCCTATATACCGGCAGAGGAGCGCGTAATAAGCGATTTAAAAGAGCTTAACAAGCCTTTTGTAGTGGTGGTAAACTCGACAGTGCCCGGCTCTAACGAGACCAAAAAACTTGTCGCTTCTTTAACCGAAAAGTACCACAACGCGGTAATCGCTCTTGATGTGGCTAAGCTGACAAGCGAAGATGTAAGCGCAGTTATGGAGCGGCTGCTCTACGAATTTCCGCTCCGCGGAATTGACATCGAGATTGATAAGTGGTTACAGGCGCTACCTGCTACAAACCGCATTATCGGGGAATTAAGCAACCGCATAAGCGAGTGCGGCGCCAGAATGAATAAGATGAGCGATTACGCGCTTCCGCTTAACGCATTTGAGGGTTCGGAAATCGTAGACGCTATTACCACCGCAAGCATACAGCTCGGCACAGGCAAAATCGTATACGAACTCAAAGCGCGCAAGGATTTGTTCTTTAGAGCCTTATCGGAAGAAAGCAAGCACGACATCGCCGACGAATACGCTCTTATGTCTTTTGTAAAACATCTCTCGCACGCCAAGCACGAGTATGACAAAATCAGCGCGGCATTAGAGGAAGTTAAAGTTACAGGTTACGGCGTAGTAACTCCCACGCTTGACGATATGCAGCTTGAAGAACCCGAAATCGTCCGTCAAGGCAGCCGTTACGGAGTTAAGCTTAAAGCCTCCGCGCCCAGCCTCCACATTATGCAGGTCGATATCAAGGCGGAGGTTAGTCCCGCCGTGGGTACCGAGCAGCAAAGCGAGGAGCTTGTAAGAAGCCTGTTAAGCCAATTCGAGAGCGACCCCAAGGGCTTATGGGAAACCAAAATGTTTGGCAAGTCCCTCCATGTTCTTGTCAACGACGGGCTTAATAATAAGATAACCGCCATGCCGACCGACACACAGCGTAAGATGAGACGTACACTGTCGAGGATTGTCAACGAGGGTAAGGGCGGAGTTATCTGTATATTGCTGTAGGGATAAATGCATAGTAATAAAAAAAGGGCAATGGAAGAAAGAAGTCATTGCCCTTTTTTGGTTGGTAGGCTTGCCTGTCACTGCAGGAGCGCAGTGACAGGCAAGCCTACCAATCGGTCGTCATTGCGAGCGAATGCGAAGCAATCCCACGGAGAGGACGCATATCACTCTATAGATGGGATTGCCGCGTCGCTATGCTCCTCGCAATGACGATTAGGAGAGGGTTGATGGTCGGTGCCGGCTTGTGCGTCATCGCAATGACATATAAACAGCGTCGGCTGCCTCCTTGACAGTAGGAGATTGTTGGTCGGTGCCAGCTATGCTCCTAACAATGACTGTCGGACGGGGGCGCTTCATCGTTTTACAGCCTCGTACGGTCTCGACAAAAAGAATGGAAAGCCGGCATATTATTTACGCTTTTTGTCAAATAATTAAAGCGTATACGCTTGACAAATACAGGCATTTTTTGCTATAATAGCTGTAATTATTCTGCGGCGGAAAGTAGCCGCCCCAAACGAATGAAAGTGAGTACGGGAGGACTTTTTCGTATGAGCAAGAAAGCACTAAAGCGGGCAATCATTATAGCGTGGATTTTTTTGGGAGTGAGCCTAATCATTAAGATTTTCGGCGGCAGTTGGTTTAATGTGGCTTTTAGCACACAGCCGATGCTTAGGGCGGACGCCTTCTTGGAGAGACACTATTGGGCGCAGGTAATTGCTTTTTCGGTTACTACATACGCGGGCTTTAATCTATACTATCTCGCAATATGCCAAAAGCGTAACTTTGGCAAATTTTTGCATATAGCGCTTATTCCGTATTTTGTTATAGTATCGATTGTTAAAGTTTTGTTATTTAGTATAGGAGCAACTAATTGGGGATTATTGCTTGATGCGGTGTCGTTAATTATCATTCCGATAATTTTACTCGGCAAACCCAAGAAAAAACATTTGCGCGTCATTATCGCGTTGGGACTTTACTTAATATTCGCAGTAATTTCGTTAGTAGCAAAAAGTGTTCCAATAGGACCGGCTATAATTGTGAGTGTGCTTACAGAAATAATTTTAGCAATAGACCTGTACGTAATGTTATTATTGTTTTATTTGTATGTGTTATATCACACTAAGGAGAAAGTAAATAATGAGCAGAGTATTTGCAATATTTTTCAATCAGATAGAGGATGTAAAAGAGTTGGAGAGCATGCTTAAAAAAGAAAAAAATCCTCAAATGATAGAAGCAATTAAGGCTGAAATCGAGGCACGCAAAGGGAATAAATAAGGAGAAAAAAGATGGGCAGAGTGTTCGCAATATGGTTCAACAAGATAGAGGATGTGAAAGAGTTGGAGAGCATGCTTAAAAAGGAAAAGAATCCGCAGATGATTGAGGCTATCAAAGCCGAAATCAAGGCGCGTCAAAAATAATATAATGCTGTTGTTTTAATATAATATAATTCATTAACCAATGTCAAACATTATGCTGTCACTGCGAGGACATGGCAATCCGCTACACGGCGTCATTGCGAGCGAATGCGGCAATCCGCGGTTAAACGTCATTGCGAGCGAATGCGAAGCAATCCCATGGTTAGAGTGATATGCTCTCTAAACATGGGATTGCCGCGTCGCTAACGCTCCTCGCAATGACAGTTGACCAAGAGAGGGTTGTCGGTCGTGTCGGCTGTGCTTCCTCGTAATGACACATAAGCCATCGCTAACGCTCCTCACAATGACAGAAGAACGGGACACGTAGACCATGGGATTGCTTCGCATTCGCTCGCAATGACACTTGAACGGGGTGCCCACCGTCCCCGATTAATCGGGGCGAATGCACATAACGAGCGAGGGAGTATATGGCGAAGTTTGGGACTATTTTTTTACGACATAATTCGACAAATTTCGACAATATATGACACAGGAATACAAAATACGACAAGCAAATAATACAAAAAGCGACATAAAGCAACAAAAAACGACAAGATGTGGCAAAAAGACGACAGCGCATGACAAGAAGCGACAAAAAGCGACATAAACCGACACAAGGCGCGTCAATATGCAACAAAAAACGACAAAAAACGACACACCGCAACAAGGAGCGACAAAAAACGACATAAAACTACACAGAATGTTGCAACGCATGACAAGAAACAACATATAACGACAAAAAACGACATAAAGCGACATACATAGTCACAAGCTAAGGAGGAAATACATAAAATGACGCCAAGCCAAATTGTACTTAGGAGACTGCGCCGCCGTAAGATATTAAAAGTTGCCGCGGGATATATTGTAATTTTTGCTTTTTTGGGCGCCGTTGCTTTTATTACGGGTAATCCGCTTGGTATGGCTTTTTTTGTAATTACTTTTATCGCGCTTAGGTATTGCTATAATGACGGTGTTACCTTTCACTTTGAGAGCGCGGTTGTTTGCGCGGCGGTCACCTGCGGTATGTTTGTCGTCGTCGGTATATTTTTAATGCCGATTAGCTTAGGCATTAGTATATTAGCTCCCGTGCTGATTGGTTTGGGTATAACTTGGCTGGCACATTGGCTGGGGAAAACGCTTTTGCTGCGCGATGAAAACAGTATATTGAGGGTCAAGGAATTAGAAAGAAAGACCGAGACAGACGGTCTGAAAGCCGAAATAGAGGAGCTTAAAAAAGCCGCTTACCTTTACGGACTGAAGATTTGTGAGCTGACGGAACTTTGCAATAAAAAGGGGTTGTCAAAAGTCGAGAGTAAAATCGCAAAAGAGGAGTTTTTTGAAAAAACACCAAAGACCGAAATCGGGGAAAAGGTGGGATATTCGCGCTCGCATACGGTAAGACTTAGAAGAAAAATATACAAGAAACTAGGGGTGAAATTTGCCGAAAGAGGGTACGACGGGAAAGCCGCGTAAACAAATACAGAATATTTATTTAGTATTTCCTTAAAAATACAACCTGTTTTTGGTTGTATTTTTTTTTGGCATATGATACAATAGCTAGTGGTTAACAGGGTTCGGATTATAAAAATTGAAATTTAAGCGATTAGAAATTAACGGCTTTAAGTCCTTTGCGGACAAGTTGGAGGTTAGATTCGGCAAGGGTATTACGGCTATTGTCGGTCCTAACGGGTGCGGTAAGTCTAACGTTGCCGACAGTATACGGTGGGTGCTAGGCGAGCAGTCGGCTAAACTTTTGCGCGGGTCGTGTATGGCCGACGTTATTTTTAACGGGACGGAAAAGCGCAAATCGCTTAGCTACTGTGAGGTTTCGCTTGTCTTTGATAATACGGAGAAGATTTTTCCGCTTGAATTTAACGAAGTTGTAATTTCCCGTAAGCTGTATAGGGACGGACAGAGTGAGTATGCTCTCAACCGTACGGCTTGCAGGCTCAAAGACATTGTTGATTTGCTTAGAGACAGCGGAATGGGGCGCGAGGGGTATTCGATAATCGGGCAGGGGCGTATTGACCAAATGCTTAGTGCAAAGCCCGAAGACAGGCGCGCAATATTTGAGGAAGCGGCTGGTATCAGTAAATTTAAGGCAAAAAAAACCGATGCCGAACGCAAGTTAATCAGAGCTAACGAAAATCTTAGCAGGGTGACCGATCTCTTAGGCGAGATGGGACGGCAGTTAGAGCCGCTTAGCCGTCAAGCTGAGGCGGCGCGTAAGTACCTTGACCTTAGAGAGAAGCTAAGACATTTTGAAATCAATACGTACATCTATCAATATGATTCGGCGAGTGAGGCTAAGGCGGCAATTGACGAAAGACTAAACATCGTTATCGCCGAGTTTGATAAGACGCAAAAGGAATTTGAATTAGCCGGCAGCGAATATAATGAGGCGATGAGTAAGCTTAACAGTCTTGATAAGACTATTGAAGAGCTGTGGAACGAGAAGTTGCAGCTCACCGTCGGAATTGAAAAATACGCGGGTGAGGTTAAGATATTAGCCGAGAGGGTGTCGGCTCAAGCCGAACAAGAAGAATTTTTGGACAGAGAAATCACAAGGCTTGAGGAAGAAAGGAGCAAGGCAAACGATTATCTTAGCCAAAATGCCAAGGTAGCGGAACTAAAAAAAGAGCAGTTAGAAAAAGCAAAAGCCCAATTAGAAGAGATTGCTAAGGTTTATGCGGAGTTTGCCTTGCAACTCGCCGAGGGAGAGGGAGAGGAGGAGAACAGCCGTAACGCCGTTATGGACGCAATGGATAAGCTTGCCGAGATTAAGGCTAACGCTTCCAGTTTGACCGCCGAGAAAAAGGCTTTGGGTGAAAGACGTGAAGCTGTTGAGCGGCGTATTGTAGCTGTCAGCGAAAGGGCGGCTGCGGAGAGCGGAAAGGTATCCGAGCGGACAAAATATATTGAAGAATTGCAAGCGGCAAAAGCCGATTTAATGAAGCAAAGCACAGCTGCCGCCGACAAATATAATGAACTAACAAGCGGTATCGGTGTTGTCGCGACAAAGATTGATAAGTTGAGCACAATGCAAATCGCGTTTGAGGCCAGACAAAAAGTGCTTGCCGAAATGCATTTGGCGTATGAGGGTTTTGGCGCGTCTGTTAAAAAGCTAATGACCGATGCCAGAGAAAGCCAGTATGTCAGAGGGCTTATAGAGGGTGTAATCGCGCAGCTTATTACCGTTCCGCAAAAATACGAGGCGGCAATTGAGGCGGCGTTAGGCTCGGCGGTGACTAACATCGTTACCAAAACCGAAGAGGATGCTAAGGAGCTTATATCGTATCTCAAAGAAAGACGCTACGGACGCGTTACTTTTTTGCCGATCAGCGCGGCAAAGGGCAGGTCGCTTACGGGTGACGAAGCGGGACAATGTATAGGAGATAGAATTTTCGGGGCGGCGGATAAATTGGTTTCGTGCGACGGTAAGTATCGGGGAATTATAAGCGGACTGCTCGGACGTACGGTTGTTGTAGAGGATTTGGATACGGCGATTAGTTTGGCGCGTAAAAGCAAGTATGCTTTTAGGATTGTTACGCTTGACGGAGACCTTATTACTCCCGGCGGCGCTATGACGGGCGGAAGTCGTAAGTCGGATGTGGCTAATTTGTTAGGGCACGAGAGGGAATTAAAGGAGCTTGACGCCTCAATTAAGGACGGCGCAAAGCAATTAGAACTGCTTAACGTCGAGAGAGATAAAAAAGCCGAATTGCAAGAGGCGCTGTCGGGTAAGATTAAATCCTTTAACGGTAATATTCATACAGTTGATCTTGAAATAGCGAGTGAGACGGCGGGACTGGAAAAAATTGAAGCGGGACTAAGCGAAGCTATTAAAGAAACGGAAGGCTTGCAAGAGGAGCTAAAGGAGATTGACGGACGGACGGATGTCATTGCCGGCGACTTAGGAAGCGTAGGAGAGTTGGAGGCTTTAATCGCCGGTAAAAAGGATGAGGCATCTCTTAAAGAGGGAGAGCAAAAGAGCAAGTTTGGCGAGATTAAAAAGGAAAGTGACGTTGCTTTAGAGCGTTTGACTGCGGTTAAGATTGCCGTAGCCGAGCTGGAGGCCGAGCTTAATACTCTTGCCGTCGAGTCGGACAGGTTGGACGCTACTGTTATAAGTATCGGCAATCAAATTGAGAGCGATAAGTCTTTGGTTTCTTCGGCTAAGGAAGCCGCCGAAAGTATAAAGAAGCAAATCAAGAGTATGACTTCGCCCGAGAGAGCGGACGACAAGCAACGCGTTGAGCAAATTGTCGCTAAACTTGATAATTTAGATAATTATAAAAAGCAACTGCAGGCAAGAGTCGCCGAGTTAGATGAGGGGCGCAATGTATTAATCACCGCCATGCAGACTTTGACCGAAAAGAAGAGCCGCGAAGAAATGCTTCTTGTTAAGGTTGATACTGACATCGCCGCTTTGGAAGAGCGCGTCATGGAGGAGTATGAGCTTGATTATGAGGCTTGCTTAGAGTTTAAGGAAGAGGATTACGATGTGACGGCGGGCACTCAGGAATCGGACAAATTAAGACGCCAAATCAAAAATCTGGGACATGTTAATGTTGACGCTATAGAGCAGAGCAAGGAAGTGTTTGAGCGTTATAATGAGATGGATGTTCAAAAAGAGGATATTCTCAAAGGTATCAACGACCTTGAAAATATAATCAGCGAATTGAGCAAGGAAATGGTAGAAAGATTCGGACGCGAATTTGAAAAAATCCGCACGGGATTTACACAGACATTTAAAGAATTGTTTAACGGCGGCAACGCCGATTTGGTCTTGCAAGAGGGCGAGGATATGCTTGAAGCGGGTATTGAGATTGTAGCTCAGCCCCCCGAAAAAAAACTGCAATCAATATCCTTGTTATCGGGCGGAGAGCGCGCGCTTACGGCAATCGCCATACTTTTTGCCATTCTTAAAATGCGTCCCATGCCTTTTTGTGTACTCGACGAAATAGAAGCGGCTTTAGATGACGCTAATGCCGGACGTTTTGCCACGTATTTGCAAAGATTTAGTAAGGACACCCAAATAATTGTAATCACCCACCGTAAGCCGACAATGGAAAAAGCCGACGGTCTATACGGTGTAACTATGGAAGAAAAGGGCGTAAGTAAAATTGTTTCGGTAAAACTAAGCGAAGCTGTCAGCCACGCGGGTGAAGGCACTATAGGGGCATAAATGAACAGCGAGTTGCTTGTTAGAAAAGTAAACCGCCTACGGGATTACGACTATACAAAGAGCAATTTTGCTTGCTTGCAAGAGCAAAATTGTGATGCCGTCAAGGGGTTTTATACCCCTTATCACAATTTGTTCTAAGAATAAAGAAAAAATATTCGGAACAGTTTTGGAAGATGAAAATGCGAGTAATCCTGTAGGGGCGGCATTCTGCCGCCCCTACAATATCGCGTATAATTAATCAATGGAAGAGAGCTGTTTCTATCAAGGCGGGATATTCAATCTGGCAAAAGTCTTTTTATGACCATGTAGTTAGAGATGAGCAAGACTATAAAAATATCGTTGAATATATTGAAAATAATCCGACCAACTGGCTAATGGATAGGTATTATTTGTAATGAACAAAAAGGATTTTGACAAGTTAATAAGGAGTGTAAAAAGGCTTGGCAGGTCGAACATCGAGAGAAAAATTCGCGCAACAAAGATAGCCAGTATTTTGACCGCTATTTTCAGTTTTCTTGCGATAATATCGGTTAGTGTTGCCGGACTGATAATTTTTTCGACTGTTGTAGATAATATACTGCTCGCGATAGCCTTTGGGCTACTGTTCCCGCTAGGACTGACGGGTGTGTTTATTTGGACAGCTTTTTATAATCCGTTTAATAAAAGGCACGGTTTTTTGAAAGCTATGGAAACTATTGTACAAAAATTAAGTATTTCACCGCTTGTTAATTTTACAGATATGGTATTTACGGCAACCTCAATACGGATAAAAAATAAAAGCGACCGCGGTAAGGTGTATATTCCTATCAAGCTTGACCCTGTGCAAGCGGAAGAGTTGTCTAAGGCGCTGATTGATTCGGGACAGCTTGCGGATAATGAGATAATAAGCGGAAAAGCGATTGCAAGAAAAGGCTTTGGAATAGATGAGAGCGAAGTCAATGCACAAAAGGAAAGCCGCGAAGATAAAAAAATTGTGCTCGATATGTCACATATAAAAGAGCATAAGACTTGCCATAATTGCGGCGCTGAATTTATGGAAGGCGAGACCTTTTGCGGATTTTGCGGGACTAAAAGGAAAGATATAAGAAGGAGAGTATAACCGCTTGGTAAATGTTTGGCAAGCGATTCCTAATACAGCTACATTAGACCTGTTATGAAACTAGGATGTCAAATGTATCGGGAAACCAATCGTAGGGGCGAATAGTATGAGCCCGAATAAAATCAATCCATATTTTGTGCGTTTATACAAGATATATAATAATGTTTGAATATTCGGGCTCATATTATTCGCCCTACGATTGGCTTTAAGATTTTATTCCTCATATTGCTTCGTCGCTCCGCTCCTCGCAATGACACTCGCATCGCATTCGTCTGCTTGTAGTTGCACAAAATTGTTTTTTAAAATTCTTTGCTCAAAAGGAGAAAAATATGCTTGCGTGGCATAACGGCAGACTTATAAAAAGAGAAATCGCAGTATCGCACAGACGCAATTCAATATTGTGGGGCGTTGGTCCTGCGATGCTTTTTGTCGGGTTTTTCTTTGTTTTTATTTTCGGACTTCTTGATATTTGGCAAGGAATTTTGGTCAGCGTAATTGTTCTGCTGTTAGGTATCGGATTATTTATGCTGATGTATCCGATAAGTAACCGTTTAGAGAAATTTGACAAAGCACTGTCGGCGATACTTTCTAATGAGATTGTGTATTTGCATAGTGACATTTTCAAGGGACTTAATATGACAAAGCGGATTAGAGTAGCGAAGGCGCTGACAGCCTCGCCCAACCTTAATTCGTACGAAATTATCGGAGACCTCGCTTTGGCAAAGAAAGTGTTGCATATAAGCGAGGAAAGACTAAAGAGTTTTTTGAAAGCCGAAAATTTCGGAATGCTCGGCGAGCTTAACGGAAAGCAGTTCCAAATAATTGAGTCGGGAAATATGATTAAGTCCGATGAGCTTCTTCGGGCAAAGAATATTGAAAATACCAAACAGGACAGAGAGTTTTTGCGGATTTTAGGCAATCCGCATTTGACAAGAAGCAAGGAAAGTGTAAAAAAATTCCAAAAACAACTCAAGATACTCAAAGGCATCGTCATTGTGGCAGGGTTTGCTATCGTAGGAATCGGAGTATTGGCAATGTTTATGGACTGGGGAGCGGCGTTTGCATTGCTCATTCTTATCGGAACGGGGGTCGCTTGTTTGTCCTTTCTGACAGATTGGCGGTGCAATTTGATTGACAAGCACGCGTATAAGATTGAGGAGATAATTGAAAATATCGGGAAAAACGAAATTTTATCAATCGGAGATAAATGCTTTGACGGAATATCGCCTTATAAAAGAGGGATAATCGTCAAAAAACTTATAACAAGCGGAAAGGTAAAAGAGAGAAAATTGATTGACGGGATTGCCGTTATAAATATAAATTTTGAGATGAGTTACGAAGAGCTTATGCGCGCGCTGTCACAGCAATCAAGCAAAACAAAAAAAAACAAAGCAAAAACCGACGGCAAAAAAGTCAAAACCATCAAAATAGAAGTCGTAACAAATTGCCCATCTTGCGGTGCGCCGTACAGAGAGGGAGTCACTTTCTGCACCTCATGCGGCACGGTCAAAGCGTAGATAAAGGGTGAGTCAGCCGAAAAACACCGTGCCTATGATTAAAAGGAATAATTTTCTAATGAATGATATATATTTTGCTTGCAAAATGTTTTTTTGTGTGATATAATGCGTAGGTTATTAAATACGGAACAATGAGTAGTTAAAGACACATTAAGAAGTCAATAGCTGTTTGGTAGACTTTCCATATTTAATATCTCCTTGCCCGCCGGGGACAAGTCCTAGGTCGGCCGAAATTAGACCATAAGGAGGTAAAAACACATGAATAAGTACGAAGTTTTGTACATTGTCAAAACGGGGCTTGATGAAGCAAAGAGAGATGCTGTCGTTGAGCGTTTTTCCGAACTTGCTAAAAATGCGGGTAAGGTTGAGCCTGTTGTCAACAAGTGGGGCAACAGACGTTTTGCGTATCCGATTGATTACAAAAACGACGGCTATTATGTGCTTATGAATTTTGAATCGGAACCCGATTTTCCGCGCGAATTAGAGCGTCAAATGAGAATCACCGACGAAATCGTAAGATTCATGGTAGTCCGTAAATAAACTTCGCCGTAATATTACTAAGACAATATTTTATATTTTGACAAAAAACAGGAGACGAAAAAAATGAATAAAGTAATACTAATAGGAAATCTTACCAGAGACCCGGAATTGTCACAGACATCTCAAGGAATACCGTTTTGCAAATTTGCCATTGCCGTGACGCGCAGTTATACTAACAGCGCGGGCGAGAGAGAAGCCGATTTTTTTAAT
>Ga0123355_10018415_pt1 | contig 11075 bp, 8 predicted proteins | sample TergutEmb28metaG_3_FD_89872 | JGI IMG/M metagenome (GOLD analysis project Ga0123355, IMG submission 89872) | Embiratermes neotenicus P1 segment gut microbial communities from Petit-Saut dam, French Guiana - Emb289 P1 | ecosystem: Host-associated > Arthropoda: Insects > Digestive system > Gut ...
ACCACACACACACACCACACACACACACCACACACACACACACACCACACACACACACCACACACACCACACACACACACACACACCACCACCACCACACACACACACCACACACACACACACCACCACCACCACACTCGGTAGGACTCCTCTGTAGGAGAAATCGGCCCTTCGCAGAAGCCTCTACCTGTACAACACACAACATTCACAACAGACAGACATCCATGCCCCGGCGGTATTCGAATCCTCAATACCAGCAAGCGAACGACAGCAGAACTACGCTTTAGACCGCGCGATCACTGGGGTCGGCAAGACGTATTTACTACTTTCATATAAGAGGGCTTACTTTTTTTTTTACATTCATATCGTACATTTTGATTAATTTATATTTATTATTACACAAACACATGCACATATAATTATTATAAAATTATATTATAAATGCTCCAACATGTTTCGGTGCCCTCGCATCATCTTCAGGGAGTTTATAGGTGTATTAGCTAAAGTTATAAATGATTAAAATAATAAAATTAAATACAGCAGTACGCCATTGTATACTAATTGTGCGTGCATTTGTTGGTGAAATAATAAATATTAATAAATGGAATTTATTTATTTAAGCTTCTCTTTTTATGTGCCGCAACAGTCCAACTCAGGCTTAGGTCTCTAGATCTCACACAATACGACACACACACACACACACGCACACACGCACAGAGGCGGTAGGACTCCTCCGCACGGGTGATCAGCCCGTCGCACAAACCAACACGCACGACCATCGCAAGAGACAAACATCCGTGACCCGCTATCTCAGCAACCAAGCAGCGTCACAGCTACGCCTTAGACGGCATGGCTACCGGGAGCGGCTTTCAGAATCATAGCAAGTCCTGTCGTTACATTCATGCTTAAAACCAGAGAGTATGTAACATTAGGCATCTTGCAAATTTGTGGCTCCCACCGCGTTGAGCGTGAGGTTTCGACTCTTCTGGATTGATAGGCAGCGTCCGTTGGAAGCGGTTTACTGCCCTGCTTAACCCTCCACGATGAGACCAACAGGCTATCCAGAAACGTCGGTAAACTACCAATATACGATGGGTAAAAACCCAGAAGAGCGAACAGCCCTGCTCGCATTGTGTCCACAGCTTACTGACGCAACCCTGCAGTTCAATCGCTCTGTGCCTTACACGACAACAAAATTGCGACGGACGTACATAAATTTATAGCTCAAAACTTAAAACAGCTTTTGTACGATTATTTCTCTCCGCCAGGAGAACGTTTAAGCTCCTTTCCCACATGCCAGACGCAGAAACATTCGTGATTTTAGAGTACACAAGGAAGCGGAGGCGCACCAGCCTTCACCAACAGCTCGACGATTGATTGGTTAGAAGTTTTTTTTTTTCCATGACAAATAAGAGTCAAGTAACATGAACGAGAAGTCATCAATTACACACCACTTACCGTCCGAACAGAACGTTTGTGGATGTTCCGATTATCAAAGCAGAGACAGAATAATGTCATAAAATAACGACTATCAGAATCTTGCGACATACTATCAAGAAATATTCAGCATCGGCTTAAAAACATAACTTTAAGTGACACAAAGTTAAAATTCACAGATCATTTTAGTAAATCTTAAAGTAGTTTCAGTTCGCCGCATGACAAAACCAAATTGGTGCTGATTCCATCTACGCTTACTGTCTCTGCAGATAACTCTCCCATTTACCCATCATTACATATTTCAACCCTTGAAGGCAACTTTTAAATCAGAGATTCACAGAATATCACGCTACATATATTTCGGCAAAGACTGAGACTGCAATACCGACGGTCGATTATTGACACATATCATCCTGTGATTCCACTCTTAACCACTATTAAAATTCCGTATCTATGAATGACATATATATAGTTAACCACAAACGGTACACCACTACTGCCCTATACAATTCCCGACTTCGTGTCCAGAAAAGAGAACGCATGAATCTTGGTCTGAAAATTAACCACTCCTCGGATTTTTGTGGTTTTGTTCTCCTAAAGAAGCACTCTCTTAATTCAATACAAGTGGACATGACATCCTTCTTCAGCATCCTTTTCAGTGAACCTGACACGTTTTGCTTAAAGGTCTGACCGCGTGATTGAATCGGCGTTCTAATGATTCAGGCAATAATTCCTACAAGTTTACACGAATTTGAAAGAAGCGATCAACGTTTCAATGTACTTCCCAAAAAAAAAAAGACGCACCAGGACTTTGGTACACGTAAGGAAGCAGCCTTAACTTATCCAGTGGCCTAGATCTTTTTAAGTTCACTCGATCGATTACTTGTGGACCTGGAACAGTATCGCCTAGCTTATAGATCAACGAACTTCGAATTTCTATCTGGGCAGTTTATGAACATAAACTTTCAAAAAAAAGTTTCACAAGCCCGGCCGTTAACTAAATTTCGACAAGAAAGTAATGTGGCAGTATGTTACAAAAATTAGTCGTTTTTTAATTAACATTATGACATGAGTTTTGATGTTTTGCTGAACGTGCATCTCAGTATAATCTTAGTAATTAACCATTTGACGCCTAACGACCACTATAGGGGTCGTACCGTAACCCTAATCTCTAAACGTTTCATTTTATATATTTATTCAAAAAATATAGGTACTGATTATTTTAAACACCGTATTTACTCTCCGTTTCTTTCTCTTCAAAATGCAGTTTGTTTCATAATTCTAACGTATTTGGTTCCTGTTTTATTCACATTTTATATACAGGTGTGCTAACATTAAAAAAAAATAATTCCGGTGCCAAACAGTTAACCAATTTAACACACAAATTCTTGTTTTATAATAAGTTTATTATATGCCTCTACATGTTTCGAGCACTATGTGCACATCATCAGGAGGTCGAAATTGTAATATACAGCATCCGGTATCATCACACCTGTAGGTGGCCGTCCGGTGCGTAGGTTGAGACTACGACATGAGAATTATTAGAGCCTTAAATTTTTAACAGTTTACATTTTCTGCGGAATTTATGCGGATGTTGACAATAAAAAGACGATTTGATTCAAGAAATTAAGATAAGCTTCGGCCTTACCATTTCACATTTCTTTTAATTAGGACGACCGACCGTTTATCTTCATAGAAATTTTCAAGATAAGGTTTCAAGTCTTGCATAAAACGTTTGATATTCCGAGACGTACACTACGATACGAATCAAATATTATGTGACCTAATGTACCTAATGTAGACAACTGTAGAATAAAAGAAACCAGTCAGATGCCAGTCAGAAACATTTTAGGATGAGAACAATGCTTTCTGCTTTCTCGAATAAAATTCTTTTTCTCTGTCAGAAGTATTCTGTATTCTCTGAAGGGTCTACATGTTTAACAAATCAAAATTTCAGGTATTTATACGTAAGAGATTCTATCCGCCATATTAGCATCACACAGTATTACAGATAGGAATCTCTTAGCTTTTTGATTACTGGTAAAGTTATAAAAATGTTTTCGCTAAAATGTCCAGAACTCCCACCGAATAACTACAGTGGAATCTTCCCCTACAGCGTGTTCACTCTATCTGTACACCTCTGTCACTACCACGCATCAACGGACTGGACAACTTTCCTTTGCATTATTCCACAAGGTTAGTTTTAAAAATATAGACGTCTGAACGCAGATACATTTCAATTTATAAAATTGTAACCAGTACGTAGGCTACTGATAATTACACATTTTAACTTTTTTTAATGTTTGCCATCCCGAAGTGTTTAACACATATATAAATATACAATGATGTATCAAACACAACAAAATTTATTATGTTTATTATTGTATTAGGGCAACACGTTTCGATTCTTATAGAATCATCTTCAGGCCCTTCTAAGATACAGATCCTTACTTAGCAATGTTTAAAATGCGCTATAGGATCCTAAACGCTTACATTCTTGATATAACTATGTATAAAATGCGTGTGTTGTTATATTCTTATTATACAATCAGGATACTTATTTCTAAAACTTTAACCGGTAAATATGAAGGAGGTTACAATTATGTATTTGAGATATGTTGTTATTGAACTTTGGATATTGTTTTATATATATATATTGTTGCTAATTACAAAATATGTATACAAGCAATAAAACGTTAAAAACATTAAAACAAACTAGGCAGTAATGTTGCGCTTGGTAAGTGATATCTTCTCTATGTTGATATTATATTCTTGACGAAAGTTTAGGCTCTTATCTCCAGTGTTGAGTGGCTGGATTTCTGTAACACTGGAAATAAGAGCCTAAACGTTCATCAGGAATATAATATCAACATAGAGAAGATATCACTTACCAAGCGCAACATTACTGCTTAGTTTTTTAATGCTTTAACGCTTATATACATATTTTGTAATTAACAACAATATATATAACAATATCCAAAGTTCTATAACAACATATCTCAAACACATACGTGTAACCTCCTTCATATGTACCGGTTAAAGTCTTAGAAATAAGTTTTCTGATTGTACAATAAGAACATAACGACACATGCATTTTATACATAGTTATATCAAGAATGTAAGCGTTTGGGTTCCCATAGCGCATTTTAAACATTGCTAAGTAAGGATCTGTATCTTAGAAGGGCCTGAAGATGATTCTATAACAATCGAAACATGTTGCCCTAATACAATAATAAACATAATAAAATTTTGTTGTGTCTGACTGACACATCATTGTATATTTATACACATTTGAACCCTAATACAGCAAACACTCTACCAACGAAATGTAGACTACCGCAGAGTAAGAATAGTTTTTAATTTTAATCTTAATATTTTATGTACATATATAAACATTTGAAGCTGTGAAACATTGAACCTGGTCTACTAAAATCTAAACTGAACTATGCTTGACACCATTGAATCCGTCAACCAAATAATGTAGCAGATATTACGAAATGGTGTCCATGTTGCATTCAGATTCAACGTGGGTAAATTAGTTCCGCAATGACAAAACAATGTATCAGCACGCTGTCTGGAACGCCAGGCGCCCATTACTTGAAATGATTCTTATGCAATGGCCTCTTTTACTTGCGAACAAAACATAAATAAAGAGCATTCCTGAAGCAATGAGTTCAAAAAGCGTTATGATATTTGGATTATTTACCGGACATTTCAGTAAGAGTTTAAATGACGTTCATTAATAAAGATGATTATTAAACAATGGATTAAAAGAGATGTAGGAGAGGGCGGTTATGGACTAATTTAAGGCTTTATCTGAGTGTATACGTGCAGAAGCTGAGGAAGATCAAGAACACCTAAGCCAGGATGATGATAAAGAAATGAACCCAGTACCTTCTGAATAGAAAACAGGAATGCTAGCCAGTTAAAACTGGTATTCGGTAACACAGCTTTCCTACGCATGCTATGAATCAGGTAAATTACGTATTAAATTACACGATGAAGTATTCTGTAAATGTACGGCAAAAACATTTGTCAGAAATAAATTCAACATCACTTACGCTTGTAAAGTCACAAGTAAGGCAGACTAATTGGACGATGTATGTCTCAAATGTTGAGCAACACTCAGCAGTCTTCTTCCTATCACTCATTACGCTAATAAGTTGTACAATTAGCAAGAGTGCTCGTTCTGTACTTGGCCTGTCATGAAATTAAAATGTACTGAAATAAAGAAATTTTCTCAAAGTTTTTTATTACCAACTGATGCACGAGAGAGTTGTTTTAAAGGAGTATTAAAATTTACATTAAAATTACAATAGCAGCAACATGTTTCGTTGTGATCACAATCATCAAAGAGCGTACTGTGTGAGCTTCTTAAAGTTATAATGTTAAAACATTTGGTTAAAATACATCATTGTGGTTAATTTGGCGGTGTGGCTGCATGTGGTATCAGGTCCTTATTGGTGTATGTCTCCTGCACTCAAGTAATTTTAATGTAAATTTTAACACTCCTTTAAAAACAATTCTTTTGTGCACCAGTTGGCAATAAAAAAATTTGGTAATAGCAGGATGCACGGTAAAAAGTTAAAGCAGTCCCATTACAGGCCTGGAGTGGCCCATAGGGTTCCAGGAAGTTAAGGTTCTCAGATTTCGTGACAATGGCACAGGATGGTGGTAGGTTGTCAGCCTTACGCACCGGCCGCCTTTACCCCCAGGAAATACTCCTGGTACTCATTTCTGTTAAAGGCTGAGTCGACCCCAAGGCCATAGTGCGATCGGAAGGATTTTATGTCAAGGAAAAAGTCCAATGACACCAGCTGGGATCGAACCAGCGACCTACCGATCTGTAGCACAGCACCTTAACCAATGTGCTACCGCGGTCCCCCAGGACGCACGGTACAAATGTGAAAAAAAAAAAATTTTCTCTTTGTTCTGACTATCTTCTGAACACAAGCTATACAGTATTCCTGTTAACAATAATTGCTGAAACTTTAAAACGCCTCAATTCGCTTCCCGGTCTTTAGTGGCAGCCGAAAAGCCCTACACTAAACAAATAAACATTATATTTTTGCAACAAGTCAAATTCTGAAAAATAAATAGTGTTGCGGTGGTCCGTAACCGAATTATGTGTTGCCATTTCAGCATAACACAGCAAAAACTGCTTGTTAAAGAGTTTTGCATAAGGCAATTTATATGCGAGAGGCAATTTATTCCTTCACCATACAACAGTCTCCTGAAATCGACTGTGATTCATTCAGTAGGCCTACGCTGGCGGTTAACACGTTTCACAGAAAGCCAGGTCAAATGCTTAATATTCCCGGCAAGGAATGGTCTGAAACAGACACACTAAAGCCAGTGAAACTAGAGGTATCGGGAAGCAAACGTCTGTCAGACGCACCGCGGTCTCCATCATCTGATAGAACACTCATTAACGAATGCTTGGAAGCGAACAAACCTCGTAACTGACATGACAAAGGAATGAAACATGTGTAATTCTGAGACTAACCATTACCTTGTCAGATTACCATTTCTAAGAAGCAATAATGAAATTCTGATGCCATGAAACAGGCACATTACAGAAAGGTCACAAGATCAGTCAATCAGTGGACAGCTTCCGCAAAGTTACGGAATTTAAAAAATAATCCATAAACAAGCAGCTATTTGTGGATCTTGTATTTATTTAACATTATTAAAATAGTGAGTATTTAAACAACTGGCATTACCACAACTTGAAGATTAGTTCCAATTATTTAGTCCCAAAACTGACTTACAGGTCACATTCCCACACAAAACTGCAATTTTTTTATTAATTTTTGACCTAACAGTCGCCCTGTGGGTCAGGGCTTCCTCATGCACGAGGTTTCCAGATTACACACAACTACGCATCACAGTCGGTAGGACTCCTCTGGACGAGTGATTAGCTCCTCGCAGAAACCTCTACCTGACAACACACAACACTCACAACATACAGAAATCCATGACACCGATGGGATTCGAACCCAAAATTTTAGCAGGTGAGCGGCCGCAGTTCTACGCCTTAGATTGCGCAGCCACCTGGACCGGCACACAACTTCAGTATGAAGCTAAAAACGTTTATGCTCCCTACAATTACAGGAAAGAACATTCTTTTATGTGTATGAAGTGCTTCTAGTAGTGTTTATCAAACCGTTCGATGCAGACCGCTGCCGATTCACTTTTATTACAAGATAAAGGCTATTATTTCCACACAGTGTTTTAGACTGAACACAGTTTCAATTTTCGTTAAGATGGAAATAAATTTACAGTAATTTTTGTTTTAAGAACTCCAATTCGTTGTTATTGGCACATGCTACTTTTGTAACGGCGGCGATTTTTTAAAACAAGTGTTGTACAGATCCACAACACGACAAGCCTCAGCAACCTGTCTTAGAAGACTTAACGTAGGCGAAGGAATTGAAGTACCGCTGAAGACTAAGTAAATTGTAAAGTTATGCCTGTGCCTAAGAATCCAGACACAAAACCCTCTAAGGGAACGGGATGTAAGTTTCCGTGCATTCCTTTTTGGCCTAAGATAGGGGCAAGTGGCTGGTTTCATGTCCCTGTCTCTTTACACCTTCACATGACATTCTGGAAGAACAAAAGTCTACTTTAATATGGTGACAAAGAAAGTAGGGTCCTGGACATTCAGTCCAAAATCGCGCCTACATTATTACATCAAACCGGCTCGCAGTTAGGTACAGAACTGAAATGACATCGATTCTCAATTCTTAGGATTATTCAGCCATGAAACTAGAAACGACAATGTAATTATAGCCTGTTTTGAGGAGAGGTAGTACTTGATGAAAATTTTATTGCATTAGCCTTGAAAACATGAAGTAAGAAGAAAACCAAATTAGAGCGACTAAAAACTTTAGGATGAATTCCGATCAAATAAACCTTTACTAAAGAAGGGGGGAGGACACGTTACAAATTTCTTTTAAAACATATAACCTATATATGTATTTACAGACGGTATGTACTTATATCAAAATTAAGCGACAGGGCGTCGTTGACAAGCTGTTCCTGAAATTCAGGGACAGTCCTAAGAGCGATTCCAAACATTCGTTTCCAGCGTTGTCTCTAGCCGTGACAGATATATTCGACCTGTCACATAAACTCGGTCGGAAAATAATCTGAACGGCAAAACAACAAGCAATAACATTTCGCTACTGTCTCAGTCCGGGAACTTTTGAATACGCCCACTTTCATACACTAGATAAATGTAAACTACGAACGTCAGTACACGTAAAGAATTAACAGATTTATTAACTTAAAGAGATTGTTTTAATTGACGGTGTTGCAATTCAGTACGAGGAGCTAAGGACATGAAGAGGTGTAAATGAAGAACAATGTCATAAACTTTCCTTTTTCAACTAGGCTAACAGAACCCAGTAATCCTAACACCTAAGACACAATTCTGAATCAGAGCTACCCCCTACGCTCAGAACGTCTCTAAGACCTCCCCTGCAAAACGGGATACGTATCGGTCACAGATGTGACAGGCTACAGTCTGAACAACCTGATTCCGACTCCCGGAAGACGCCGAGGTTTCCTCCTTCATCAGCAACACTATTCAACTTCCAGGCACTCTTACAAATTTTATTCTCGAATTTCCCATTGACTCTGTAACATCATCACATCCGTCATTCTCTACGACAGCATTGCGATCATCTTAAGGAAAGAGTTTTCTGTCTTCTCTGTTCTACCTATTTGTTTGTTGTCCTAGTAAATCAAGGTGACTGCACTTTCTGTACGGAACTTAGTAAAGTTTTCTTCATAAAACTGTACACGTGTACTGAACCATTGTGATAAAAATATAATGGAACGATGTTAGAGGAAGGCTACGGTAAAACTGTCCCTGTGTATGATACGAACTTACTGGAGTACTGGAGGTACAGCTCCACTCATTCTTATATTATACACAAGATGGCCGTGAGTAGTCATCTTCACGCATGCGGTTGCTTCATTTCTGAGGAAAGAACCCCTGCACCCACTAAATAAGAGGCTGCGTGGGCACCGACAATAAAGGACAACCCGCTCAATTATTTCATGGCAAATACGAAACGTGGCAGAAAGAGACAAGACACACAGTGCACAACTACGAAACGTGGCAGAGAGAGGCCAGACACAAATTGTGGTTCGTATTTATAAATACATTGAAGTTAGAAATTACATTTAATGGTCCAGCGTTATGGAACATGAAAATGACAAATATTTCCGACTGTTTACCTTTGTAGGAATTATATCCAGTTAAGACTTCCCTCAGGTTCATTCCTTGATATTCACGAATGCGAGGTAGCTCCCGTGATGTCAGGCTTCCGCTGCGAAGTATGTACATGTAAACTGCGCTCTTCTGGGTTATTACGTACTGAGTAGCGGTAATTCCTTACAGACGTCTCGGGACGACCTATCGGTCTCGTCTTCAAGGATCAAGAATCCAAATAGGTAATTCTGCTTATATTCGTCATTTTATTCGATGTAAATTCTTTGTCACGACTGTCCTTCGATTCGTAAGGATTAACAATGAATTTTTCACAATTCTTTTACACAGACTACATACTTTCATATAAGTCTTGTCTGTACCAATGACTTTCTCCTAAATTTGGCTGTATTTGGTTATGTGTTTATTTGTGATTTACTTACAATACTCTTCAGTATCTTGTATTATATAGATTCGAGTTAGTAAATGATAAATGGGAGGATATTTGGAGGGAAGCGGCTGTGACAAAACTGAGTTACTATCCGGAAATTTGCCTGTAAGAATTCGAAAAAATTGCGAAATCCCTCAGTCCGACTAGGCGGTATTCCACAAGACACTCAGCCTGAACACGTAATAAATACAAGTCAGAAGCTGCAGCCTGATACAGCACGTTCTATGGATGATTACTAAAAAGGGTTGTTAATTTATTTAGAGTTGGTATTTAGGTCTGTAATGTGTTTTTCAAATGACAATGCCCATCTAAGGTAGAATTTCTAGGTTTTATGAAGCACAAATATCTCGTAGAGAAACTGCTTGCTACTGCTTACCAGAAATCGGGTAAAATGCGGTCGAGTTTACCATGGACGTTAAAAATTGTAAATTGTAAGGCAGTTACAATGACATTAAGCCGTCTTCCCAGCTGCTTCCGTCCCATCGTGGACAGTGGTCTCCACCTTTCACACCAAAACAGCAGTAGCGCAACACGAAGATTCAACATAGCCAATACAAAAGCCAGTAACTGGACATAATCCTGAAAGCGTTTTATTCAATTTTCAGCCTCATACTCACACAATATTCTTTTTGGCGTTAACTTTCCATTCCCTTTTCGTTTTTCCAAGTCAATGTTTTACAACTCAGCATCCTTTAAAAATGCGTATGTTTGTGTGTGTTTGTGTATACACACACATATATATACATACATACATACTTACATACATACATACATACATACATATGTATATATATGTGTGTGTTTGTGTATATACACACATATATATATACATACATACTTACATACATACATACGTACATACACAAATACATACACACATACATACATACATACATACATACATACATACATACACACACATACATACATATATACATACATACACACACATATACACACACATACACA
>Ga0123355_10018416_pt1 | contig 11074 bp, 12 predicted proteins | sample TergutEmb28metaG_3_FD_89872 | JGI IMG/M metagenome (GOLD analysis project Ga0123355, IMG submission 89872) | Embiratermes neotenicus P1 segment gut microbial communities from Petit-Saut dam, French Guiana - Emb289 P1 | ecosystem: Host-associated > Arthropoda: Insects > Digestive system > Gut ...
AGTGACCTGATCAGTGGCAGAACAACACATGGCTGCTCCACCATGACAATGCGCCAGCCCATGCTGCCTCCTGACTCGACGGTTTTTGACCGATAACAACATGACTGTGGTGCCACATCCTCCCTACTCGCCCGACCTTGCACCCAGTGACTGTTTATCATTCCCAAAACTGAAAATGAAGCTTAAGGGGCGAAGATTTTAGACGTTGGAGGAAATTCAAAGCAGAGTCACAGGCCGTCCTGTACACGCTACGAGAAAATGACTTCCAGAAATGCTTCAAAAACTGACAGCGCCGCTGGGATCATTGTCAAGCCTCAGAAGGGGGCTACTTTGAAGGTGATGCCGGCCCCCAATATCTAAGTTAGGCCTTTTTCTGTTTTAAGGCATCAATCCGGAAACTTATTGACTAACCCTCGTATTCCTCTTGGAAAGTGGTGTTCCATTAGCCTCTTGATGATGATGTCATCATCATGGTGACCTGACCCCCCATGCTGCACTGAATATTTCATCAACAAGACCTCAAACAAGTTTATCCTAAAATTTTAGGTGATCAACATTTTGTTCTACATTTTGCTTATAAATAACTAGAGAATTCAGAACCCTGGCATTCAGTAGCCTTCCAAACAACTTCACATACCATTTAATCATTCTTTTTCTGTCCACTAAGTACATTTGCAACAGCTAATCCTTCTTATCAACACTGCCCATGTGTTGGTTATAATAAATCACACACACAGTCTTCTGTTTCTCTTTCACCCTCTTCACCACCATCTGGACTTCATCTGAAGTTCAGATCATTGTTACATGTTTCTTGTCATGCCATCGCAAGACACAAAATGGTCCACTGTGCTGTATTGTCACCTCGCCTTCTTGCAGCTTGCTGTCTTGAAGTTTCTTTGGCACTGCCTTCCCGTTTACTCTGACAGTTCCATCACAATTGTGTGGCACAATTTCAGAAACTTGGCCACTGCAGGGGATTTATAATAATTATCCATCCACAAGGTATAGCCTTTGTGGAGCTGGTGAGCAGAAAACTTTAGTACTATTGCCGTTGATTCTGGCATGTCTTTGGAAATAAGGAGTGTGTTCAATATGGTTTCCTTTCCAGTATAAACTATGAAGGACCACAGATAACCAGGATGTGATTTGTACAACTTGAATGTCTTGGAACCAAAATGTGATGAATTCAATGACAGGTACTGTTTGAAGGATAGGCAGCCTTTGCCCAGTGTTAGCAATGCATCAACTGAAGGTATGACGTCTGGAATTATGAATTTAGGTGTATAATTATAGGATAGTTTTTGAACAGATTTTGTGGTCCTTCATATGTGTCCTTGCAGGTGCTTTCAATAAATGCAGGCATCTACAGATGCTGTCAAATCTATCCAATGAAATATCAGAACCAAAATTGGTGTGGCTACCAGTTGATTCAGGAGAAACACAATGTCATACTAGGTTCTGCACAATACCCTTTAGCATGAAGAGTGCCAGTACAACATATAATTCTTCTGCTTCACGGGCTGCCATTCATTTACCCTCTACCACTTGGAGGAAATATTGCCCCTTGAATTTTTAAACTGCTCAGCATAGCACTTGGTCACAGTCACAATTTTTTGCATGATGTCCTTATCAAAAAACTGTTCAAATATATCTACAGCATTAGCAAGGCCCTTAACACTGTTGTGAGGTCCGCTAATTCCTCTTAAGTTCCTCATTGTCCAATGCAATTGTCCATGTCTTCCCACAGAAAATTGTCACTTATGCTGTAGCACCTACACCAATTTTATTATCAATGACCAGAAACAATGCATCATTTTTTTGCTCACCGATATCATTATCACTGCTTTCATCTGTGTCTGAAAATTCACTATCATCAGATTCTAAAAATTTATCATTTTATTGCTATCTAACAAGTTTGACACTGATTTCCGATCCCTTCTTGCTACTTGAGGCCACATTGGCACACAAAAATCATGCTCATCTGAAAAGTACAATATTGAACAAATCTGATCCATCTACCAACAAGGACTCTCAGACCATCAGATGGTAGCACAAAACACATGTTGTATGCAGGCATCTTACAAAACTCTTGCATATGTGGATGGCTTTAAATACCAAGTGTATCTCATACTGGCCTAGTTTTTCTAGCTTAGCATTTAAATTTCAAAATTCAGCATTTTAGAAGGAAACTGTATCAAGTGGATTTGGTCCAAACAAAAACTAATTTGTGAAGAATGAATACATTTAGATGCATACCAATGTGTGATCATGCAGTCTGTATCAGTCTTCATCACACTGCATCTTCACACACTGTCATCTGTTTTCTACTTCTGCATTGTGTCTTGATAGAGATTACTTTGTTGCATTCAAAATGTGCAAGGAAATTATGACAAGGACTGTACTCCTGCACCTACAATTTGGGCCCTATGAGACAGATTTTAAGTACTTCTTCCTGTTTCACTGAGTCAAGAAAACAACAATTTCTGCCTTCGCCATGTCACTGAAGGCTAACTTCATAGTGAAAAGAAAACATTTACTCTCTCAGCTCTTATTGCCCTTTTTGTTAGTATGTTACAAGTGCCTACACACACTTCAGAACATGTGGCATAGCAAAACCACAGATAAATTTCAGAGGCCAGCCTGTGGTGGCATAGGAATGAAGAACTGTTACAGACATGAATGAAGTTGAATCTGAGCATGGAAAATAAACCAATCCCTATATCAGTGATCACAGTATCAGTATTGTGCATTTCTGCAATGAGATCACAGCACAGCAGCTGGCTATCTAGAGTGGAAACTCATGGAGTTAAAAAAGAAACTCTTAGTAAAAATCGATGTTGCATAAGAATTGAAGTAACAGCGACAAGAGAAACATTTTCACATGCACATGAAGACCATTCCAATACCTATAAAATGATGCCAGGTTCAAGACAATATTCCCAAAACCATTCATGTTATAAGCAAATGAATACAACATTATGCGTTGCAAGTATACCCATTGCTCTGCAGCATAATGGTGCACACGGCACGATGCACTGTGGGGTAAACTAGTAAATCAAAGTTCTGCAACTCTTATTTCAAACCAATAGTTCTAATGATTCTTTTTCACTTTCATGAAACTATCAGAAGAATCATCAAAGCTTGGCAACATTCCAAAAACATTAACCTTTTTATCTGCCTAAATTATACAGTCTATTGCTCTTTTATGTTATCCATATGGTGCATTTTCTTATATTCAATGTATTAATCAACAAATGTGCCTAATAAATACAACAAACCAGAAACCATGAAACACAATCTTAGTAATTAACCAACTTAATGCACAAAATCTTGTTTTATAATAAGTTTATTGTATGCCTCTACATGTTTCGAGCACTATGTACTCATCATCAGGAGGTCAAAATTGTATTATACAGCACCTGGTATCATCACACCTGTATGTGGCCGTCCGGTGCACAGGCTGAGAGAGGACTCTCTCTCTCAACCTGTGCACGGGACAACCACATACAGGTGTGATGATAGCAGATGCTGTATAATACAACTTTGACCTCCTGATGATGAGGATATAGTGCTCGAAACATGTAGAGGCATATAATAAATTTATTACAAAACAAGATTTTGTGCATTAAGTTGGTTAATTACTAAGATCATACTGAGATGCATGGTCAGCAAAACATCAAAATTCGTAAAACACAATTCATGATAAGTTCCAACTCCTACATGTTTTGCCACTGGAGAGCCATCATCACAAAATCTATGAACACAAAGGATCATGAGTTCAACACTGAACGTGTTCAATGTGTGATCCGTTGTGCCCATAGAATCCCTAAAGACTCCAGTGCCAAAACACATAGGAGTTGGTAAAATCATGAATTGTGTTTTATGATTTACAATTTATTGTGCTTTATTAAGTGCATTTGTTGGTAAATATATTGCGTCTATCATTAATTGCACAACATCCCCTTTCCTCTACCTTCTAATATTCCTTTCGTATGTGTGTGTGTCTTGCTCTTTCTTTTCTTTCAAAGGGTTTGGTATCAGCACTAAAAGCATTAACAACTAAACTCCAACAATGTGAAACTTTATATAGCATCAAGTATCATCATAAAATTTTTCAGTGTGCATTAAAAAAATTCCAAGATGAGAAAATGTTATGCAAGAATGACCAATGTGGCAAAGAAAGTCAAATGGAAGCCAAATTATTCAGGGTTTTTTTGGTACAGTCATGAATGATGAGCAAGCATTATGAAGAGACAGTAAGAGGTAAAACTTGTTATAATTTTACCTCAAGATAAAACCATGGCTTTGGAAACTCTCCACACAGAGCACAGTAATTACAGAACACATATGATTAAGTTATTTAATTAAATTTACCCTTTATCCCACATACCATCTTTTATAGTTTTATTTGCTTGGTAGTATCCATTTCTACACTCTACTGCAACCATGTTGTGGAGATTGGTTTCTTTTTCAGCAACTCTTCGGGCTGGTGGCCCAAACCAGCTGAGTGCAATGGGAAGGAACACCAAACCATGAAACATACCAAACACCACCACTCCAGTGAATAACTGAAAATTAAAATAATCTTTTGTTGTGACACTATGATTGCATAAACTAATGTGGCAGATTTAGTCTGACAGTGTTAAAAGTGAAGATGCTGCAACACACTACAGAAAAGAGGGTATATATGGTGAAAAAATTTTTCAGTCTGACAAAGTTGTGCACATCCAAAGAAATTACTCATACATTTGTGCTTCAATTTCACTAAATTCTGTAATATGTTTTATATGAAAAAATGAAGAAACTGATTCTGTTTGTGTCAAATCAGTTCTTACTGTTTGCTTTTGTTCAACAACATTTTTAAGATTATTTGACACCGAACCAGTTCTTCAAAATTTCATACCAAAATGGCTGCTGTGAAATAAAGCCTCATAACCTATGCCAATGTACCAACATCAGAACAAATGTTCTACAAACAGGAAAATTTAAAAATAAAAATATTCAGTCCTCTTGTTAAGATCCTTCCATTGTGTTGGATCCTGGTAGGCCATAATAATTTTGACACACTCCTGAGAACCTCAAAAGGCGTGTTCTAAAAACAGAAATATGTAGATTACAACCAACAGAGATGAGCTTTCTATACATTAGAATCTCAACTACACAGTACACTGGTCAAAAAAAATTAACTTTTTTTTTTGTCCCATGAACTTCAATAGGTGAACTTAGCAGTACTTTTAATGCTGAATTCAGATATGTATATAGAATTTTTTTTTATCAGGCAGGGTTTCAAAGATATAGAGGAATTAAAATGTGCGAAATAGTACTTTACATGCTCATGAAACAGGCAAAAACTTCCCTCTAAAACGTAGAGGCATTCAACTTTTGCCAGTATTTGGCATCAGGTACTTCCCTCTTCAGTGTCCAGCAATATTCTGCCAACAAACTTGAGGTCCACTTGCCTTGGTACCCTTTTCCATAGCCATAATGTCTTGGTGAAATCTTTCACCATGTTCATAACTGACTTTGCCAAGATTTCTGGGAAAAAATTTAAAGTGTGACTCCAGAAAGTGGATTTTAAAACTCATATTGCATCCCACAGCTTTGTACGAAGTCAACAAGTCCTGCGCAACATCCTGATAGTTCACTGCTTTGTGATTTCCTAAGAAGTCCTTGCAAATCCTCTTAAATGACAACCATGCATTTCTTTCAGTCACATTTAGGTCTTCCTTGAACTGTTTGTCTTGCATCAGTTCCCTGATCTGGGGTCCTATAAATATACCCTCCTTGATTTTTGTGTCACTCACATTTGGGAACATTCCTCACATATTTTAATCCATGACCGGTTTTATCCATACCTTTCACAAAGTTTTTCATGCAGCCCAGCTTTATGTGCAAAGGAGGCAGATAAAGTTTCTCCGGAAGAATAAGAGAAGGACTGACAACATTTTTTTCCTCTGGCATCAGTGATGTTCATTTAGGCCACAGTTTATTTACATAGTGATTCTTCTTGTCCTGGCTGTCCCACTCACACAGGAAACAGCAGTATTTTGTGAACCCAAGTTGCATTCTGAGTAACTGTGCCACAACCTTGAGATCATCACATAACAGCCACTTAAATTTGTCATACTTAATCTTTCCCAACAGTAGCTTCATGCTTTCATAACTCTCCTTCATGTTGGCTGCATGTGCCAAAGGAACGGAGGGGAATCTATTTCCGTTGTGGAGTAGAACCACCTTCAAGCTCACTTTTGATGAATCAATGAACAAGCACCACTGATCTGGGTTATATACATGGCCAAGAACTTCCATAACAGAACAAATATCACTGCAAAACACGACACCATCTTTCTGGGAGAAGAAACCCTTGAATTCTTCATGGTGTCCATGGTAAAAACACACCTTAGTGTCCTGGCACAGAAAATTCCAGCCCTTTAACGTGGAGCGACAGGTGTGGGTGATAGAGAAATTCTGGAAACATATTTGAATTCAGCATCCAAAAATATATCAGAAACAGACATTTTTCCTCATGGGACAAAATCTTTGTTGACCAGTGTTATCAATATCTGATAAACAATTAAAGGACTGTACAAAAGGTGGCTATCTACTTACTACATAGAGCAGAGTCCTTCTTGAGAAGTTAACTGGTTCTTAGCTACTCAAGAAATTGTCCACATTTTATGGAACCTGAATGCTCAATACCATGTTTACAAGTACCCACCAACTGTCCCTATCCTGAACCAGACTGATCCAATCCATGCCCCCACTTCCCAAAGATTCATCTTAATATTATCCTGCCATCTACACCGGGGTCTTCCAAATGGTCTCTTGCCCTCAGGTTTCCCCACCAAAACCCTGTATACATCTCTGCTCTCCCCTATACATGCTACATGCCCTGCCAATCTCATTCTTCTCTATTTCGTAAACCAAATAATATTGGGTGAGGAATACATAACATTAAGCTCTTCAGTATGTAGTTTTCTTCTCTCTCATTACCTTATCTCTCTTAGGCCCAAATATTCTCCTCGGCACCCTATTCTCAAACAACCTCAGCCGACATTCCTTCCACAATGTCAGCGACGAAGTTTCACATCCATACAAAACAATGGCAAAATTATAGTTCTCTGTATCTTAAGCTTTGTGTTTTTAGATTACAACCCAGAAGTCATAAGATTCTGCACCAAACGATAGCAAGTATTCCCTGAATTAAGTCTGCTTGTAATTTCTTCCTGAATAGAATTTTGGTCTGTTAAGGTTGTTCCAAATATTTCAACACTTTCACCTTTTCCAAAGAGCTTATTATCAATATTTATATTGTGACTTCATCCTGCATTCTTAGCATTCACTTTTAGTCCAAACTCTTTACTAGCAACTACCAAAGCTTCAGTGTTCTTTTCTATAGTATGTATGCTTCTGCCCAACATAATAACATCATAAGTATAAACCAAAAGCTGATGTATACCATTTAATTTCAAACCATCCTGGTTTTCCTGAACCCTCCTAATGGTACACTCTAAAGCAAAGGTGAATAGCAATGGCATCTCCTTGTTTCAAACAAATCCTAATCAGAAACATGTCAGACAAATGCTTGCCTACTTGGACTCTGCTATATGTTTCAGTCAGACATATTTTTATTAGCCTTACCAGTATCAAGGGGATACCAAAATCAATGAGAATATTATACAAGACCTCCCTCCTAACTGAATCATAAGATGCCTTGAAGTCTACAAATAGCTTATGCATTGCTTCATTGTATTCCCATATTTTCTCATATTTGATGATTGCAGAATATATGATCAGTAGTTGACCTATTGCATCAAAATCCACACTGATCATCCCAAATAATTTCTTCTACATATGGAGTTAACCTTGACAGCAGGATGTTGGATAAAATTTTGTATGTAGTTGACAGAAGTGATATGCCTCTATAATTACTACAATCTGTTTTATCACCCTTCTTATAAATAGGTACAATGACCAACTCCTTCCACTCCTCAGGCAATTCCTTCTAATTCCAAATCAAATTATTATGGATCTCAGAGAGAATTGTTCTACCCCCTGCTTTAAGGTATTCTGCTGGCATTTGATCAATACCTGGTTATTTGTGGCATTTTAGCTTTTCAGTAGCCATCTCAACCTCAAAGGCATTCGGCTCAGGCATTAGTAGTTCTGCTGTATGTATTGCAGTCTGCCTAACATCATTAACCCCATGTACATTGAACAGCCGAGAAAAATTATTCCTCCATCTAGCCAAAATACCCTGGCAGTCTGTAACCAAATCACACTTCTCTTTCTTGACTATAATTAGTTCTAGGCTGGTAACCTTTCTTCAAGTCACTGATGCCCCAGTACAAGTCTCTGATATTTTTGATCTTACTGTTAGTTTCAAGTTCATAAATTTCAGCTTTCAGATATTCCTTCTTTTTGTTCCTGTAAAGTCTAGTAGCTTCATGTCCTGCATTGTTTAGATAACCTCCATTGCTTTGATTTGGATCCTGTAACCACTGCATTTTAGCCTGCTTCCTTTGATCCAAAAAATGTAAACATTCTTCATACAACCATGGTTTATGCTGCTTCAATTCATGGACCGAGACTCTCTTTGGCTGAGGTTTTGAATTCTCTTTTATGTTCTCCCAAACCCTATATGCCCTCATTAAAACTTCAGTTCTCCAAAGCTGCAAACCTGTTTGAGATCTCAATCTGATACTCTTTCCTAACCTCCAACTCATTTAGCTTTCTGAGATTAAATCTTTCTACATCAAACTTCTGTGCTGCTTGTTTATTACTGCCAAACTTTCCCTAACTTTTGCAACCACCAGATAGTGATCAGTGCTACAGTCAGCTCCCCTGCAACTTCACACATCTAGTATACTCGAAAGCCATCTCCTATCTATCAACATGTGATTAATTTGGTTGTGAGTCTTCCCATCAGGAGAGGTCCAGATGTACTTATGAATGTCATGGTGCAGGAACATTGTGCTCTTAACAACTAGATTTTTTGATGTGGCAAAGTTTAGTATTCTAACCCCATTATCATTACTATCCTGATGTATAGTCTCATTCTGAATTGTCAGTTTGAAAATATTCTCTCCCTCCACTTTTGTATTAAACTACCCTAAAAGATTTTCATATGGTACTCAGGAAAATTATCTAAAACTGTTCTAATTCCATATAAAAACTTTCTTTTGAATCACCACTTTTCTCGTCACTTGGTGCATGCACATTCAAAACAATGATAATACACCAGCGAACTCTCAGAACTATATACGACATCCTGTCACTCACAAACTCTACTCTCTTAACTGCTGAAATACTATTCTGTGGTGTACAAAATATCCTGTTCCCAGTTGATGATTTTCGTTTCCTTTCCATAGAAAGAATTATAATCCCCTGCTCTTACCATGCCCCCTTTGTCCCACCTAACTTCCTGTACACCCACTAAATCTAATTTATATCTTGCTAATTCCCTGGATGCTGTTGTAAGGGAACCTGCCCTCTACGGGCTCCTAACACTCCAAGTACCAAGTTTCATATCCCCTTTCCATTGCTTAGGTTGCACCAAAGGATCAGTCCAAGTCTAAGGCCCCGGTTTATGTTTCACAGTGTGCGATATAAGATTTGCAGAGCAGTTTTGCTGAAGATTCAAGTCTTCAATATATCAAGGACTATTTACCCAACAACACAACATAACATCCAAGAAGACTTGAAATTTCCAATGAACAGCAAGATAGCTGTGGAGATGCAGTGTTAAATGATTGCACTCATCTCCACACCTTTCTTCAGATGGAATACCTTCCTAAGAAAGTATTACATATACTTGAACTTCATCTTTTAAATAACATAAAACAAATCACGCAGTTTATTAAATGCTTTTGATAACTGTTAAACTGTTGTTTTCATATATTTTATTATCATTTCTACTAGAAAAAAATGAACATTTTTAATATTTGCATTAGCTTATATTTGTCTGTCTGCTAGGCTGGCAAAATACATACAGAACACACTGGCCACAGTCTTGAAAAAAGGTTTAAAGAATTTCTATTCATTTAAGAATAGTAACTACAACTCTATATTTTCACAGCATATTTTAGAAAATAACCATTCATTCAGAAAAATGAAAGTCATCATGAAGGTTGTATATTACAACCAGAAATGATGCCACCTTTATACAGTGGAAAATTTTATATTTATAAACAAACAATAAAGGGGGACCAATTAAATGATAAACATACTTTCACATATAACCAAATATTTAGGTTGTGCTGAAAAGAGAATGTCAATTGACCAACGCTGCCTCCTTATAAAGACACGTTCCTTATGTGACATAATAGTCAACTGTAAACAAACCAGCAGCAAACATGCACCAGACCCCCTGATAGCCCAAGAACTGCATAAGAAATCCATTTACATTCCACCTCTCACTGTAAGTATACAGTTTGTCACATCAATAACATTATGCATTATGAAGTTCTAATCTACAAAACTTAATTTATTTTGTTTATTTACATTTTTGTATTTTTTATTCTTATTTACTAATTGTAGTGCCTTGTAGAAAAAAACTTTATTTTATTCTATTTCATTTCATTTTATGTATTTCATATATGTTGGTAGCACTTTAAGGATGGCTGGGTGCATCTCCCAGTCGAACAAACAGGAAGGCCAGATCACCTGTCACTCACATAGCAACAGCAAACAGTTGAAGCTGCAGAAAACTTGCTAGGTGAATGCAGGAAATGCTGACTTTGGCTGAGAAGCATGGTGTGGTTTTGTAAAGTGACAAGAGAGAGAGTCTTTGTTGAACCTTTGGTAATGACAGACACCTGGGGGAGCAGAAAAGGAACAAAATTTATAAGATGTGGGCTTTGTTGCTAATTATTGTGCCAGGTAAGCATGGTTAAGTTGTTCTGTGCCAAATTGAAGTGTAGAAATGATCTGGATTATATTTGGTTTTATTTGAGGTGATCAGACCTTCCTTATGGAAATTCCTTTATAGGAAATTGTAATCTTTGTGTTGGAGAAGCACCCTATGCTGTGCCTTAGATTTTGATTGGGTTATTGTACTTTCTTTAGTGTTGTA
>Ga0123355_10018417_pt1 | contig 11074 bp, 9 predicted proteins | sample TergutEmb28metaG_3_FD_89872 | JGI IMG/M metagenome (GOLD analysis project Ga0123355, IMG submission 89872) | Embiratermes neotenicus P1 segment gut microbial communities from Petit-Saut dam, French Guiana - Emb289 P1 | ecosystem: Host-associated > Arthropoda: Insects > Digestive system > Gut ...
GTTCATCTTCATGGGCTGATATTAGCTGCACTTGAATGCTTTTGCCCATATTTAGATTTTCTTTGCTTTGTTTTGATTCGTAGTAATTTCTTTCTTTATTATAGGTGTAGTTTTGGGTTTTTAGTAGTTTGCTTGGGATTATTCCTTCTACTGTGTTGGGTAACATTACATATACGCCCCAGGGGGTTATGCCGGAGATATTACCTTCAAAGGTTCTTCCTATGTCTCCAGACATGAATTGCACTTTTTTGAGCTGAGTTACTTCGCGTTCTAGGGCTTCGGCTTCGCGCTCTGTGCGGGAGCATTGGGCGGCTATGCTTTCTAAGCTCTGGTTTTCATGTGCTTTGAGCTGACGGTGGACTTGCAGGTCCGCATATCGGCGTATGGGAGATGTGAAGTGACAGTAGTTGCTGCTTGCTAAGCCATAATGTTTGGGATTATCGGGGCTGTAGTATGCTTGGGGGAGGCTGGTCAGAGCTGCCATTGCTATATAATTGTAGGCGGGGCTGTTTTCGACTTGAGCAAGTAGTCGCTGGATGGTTTTTGGTCCATGCGGTAGGCTTAGCCCAAAGCCTTGTGCTACCCCTTGTAAGCGTGCTAGTTTTTCCTGAGAAGGTGGTTCGTGGGTGCGGAAAATCAATGGGATTTCATTACGAAGGGCATGAGTTGCCACGGTTTCGTTTGCTAGGATCATGAATTCTTCGATTATACCGGTTGCTTCATTGCGTAGGCTTGGCTCAACGGATATGGCTTTTCCGTTTTCATCTACGCGGATTTTTGCTTCGGGTAGGTCGAAGTCCAGTGCCCCGCGATTTTGTCTTTTTATGTTCAGGATTTCACGCAACCGGTTCATTTGCACAAATGGCTCGGTTTCTAATGAGTCCTGTACTTCTATATATGAAAATCTTCGGCGGCTATTTATTATTGATGGAAAAATTTCATATTCTAATACCTCGCCTTGTTGATCTACTGTCATGATACAACTCATCGTCAGTCTGTCCACACCGGGAAAAAGCGAGCACACCCCGCTTGAAAGTTTATGCGGCAGCATAGGAATAACCCTATCCGCCAGATAAACACTCGTGCCACGTAGCAGTGCTTCTTCGTCCAGTGGTGTGCCGGGTTTCACATAATATGACACATCGGCAATATGAACCCCCAGCTGCCAGTTATCACCTACCATTTCCAGGGAAATTGCATCGTCTATGTCCTTTGTGTCTTCGCCGTCTATGGTGATTATATATTTATCGCGTAGGTCTCTTCGCCCTTGCGGTTCAACGTCTTCAGGAATTGCGGCGGCTTGAGCAAGAGCGTCATCCGAAAATACATATGGAATATTAAACTGCCGTACCAGAGTAAGCACATCCACGCCTGGGTCATGGATATGGCCGAGGACTTCTATTACTTGTGCAGGCATTACAAAGCGGGTTGCTTGAGATGGTCTGTCATCCCGTGACTTTCGCTTAAATGGCACGTTAAAAATAACGCGATGTCCGTCCGCCAAGCCAAAGCGATTGCGGCTGCGCTGGGGTACTGTAAATATATGAGGGATTTTGTTTTCGAGCGGCTTTATATAACCCTCGGATCCGTCAACAAAGTAAGTGCCGAGCAGTGGGGCACGCTTTGTGATTTCGATTATTTCACCAATTATACGCCCGGTCGGCTCGGGTGGTTTTATTGGAAACTTGGGTTTTCTACGTCCCTTTTTCTTGGGTAGAATTTGTGCGGGTTCTTTTTTGGGAGCAATGCGGCATATTACTTCATCGCCATGAAGTGCAGAGTTGGTCATAGGTGGAGGGATAAAAATATCTTCGTCTCGGTTTTCAACCGTCACAAAGCCAAAGCCTTCCCCATGGCCGATAAATTTTCCATGAACAAGCGTTTCTTTTTTATTTTCTCTTTTATTATCTTTAGATTTTCCCAAAATAGCAGCTCCTTTTGCAATTTTTGCGGGTTCATTATACTATAACCAGCATAAATTAAACCATTCTGCCATTACCCTTGGTAGATGCGGCACAAAAACGAAAAGGAGTACAGAAATGGACATTATTTGGATTATTGCCGGAGGCGCATTTATCCTCTGGAACATCATTACATTTTGCATGTATTGGTCAGACAAACGCAAAGCCGAAAAAAACAAATGGCGCGTACCAGAAAAGACTCTGATCTTGGTAGCCTTCTTGATGGGAGGGCTAGGTGCGTTACTCGGTATGCATCTACTGAGGCATAAGACTAAGCACATGTCTTTTAAGATATTGGTACCACTTGGACTTGTGATAAATTTGATAGTTATAGGAGCGGTTATATTTTTTCTGTGTTTCTAATTATTCCTTGTAAATACGAGGTTTGATGATTTGAAAAACGAAAAAAGTGGTATGAAAGCATACCACTTTTTTGTGTGAAAAAATCATGGATAAATTACGGAAATGGATTGTGTAGTTCAACTAGAAAATATGTTATGATAAACACACGGAGGGTTGCTATATGGCGAGGTTAAAATACACTATGAAAACAGATACATTGTTCAAAATTCTATTCTTCCACCATTAAACAGTACGGATAACGGTAGAGATTTATGGTTACAATTATTCAATGCACAGACAGAAGAAGATTTAAAGAAGATGCAACAATAGCTGTAAAAGATGCAGCAATAGCTGATAAAGACGCAATCATCGCAAAACTGCGCGTACAGCTAACCAAAAATTAACTAAGTAGCGTAAATAGACAAACGTAGCCCGATATATGAGGATTTTTCCCTCACATGTTTGGGCTTTTTTCATGTTGTGATCCAAATTTGCAATTGGAAATAGATGTTCAAATATACAATAAAAGCCTCCACATTCACCAAAAGGAAACAAGCACCATAAAATAACGCATAGCGTCCAAGCAAACAGGCGATATGCGTTATTTTGTTGCATATATAGTTGTCACCCTTCAATAAAGGCTGACAAGACACCTCCACCCGCCAGAGTAATGTCAACAACTTAGCGAAATGATGTGTCTGGATTGCTTCGCTACGTACTGAGATCAATTGGTAATTATAGTGATATCGTTGCAAAAAATTAATACTGAAATGAAATTTATGTGCTTTATGGTTTTACGTGACTCGAAAACCGGAAAGGAGAAAGTATGAAAAATTCTAGGAAAAAGATTGCTTTATTACTGGCTATCGTGATGGTCTTTTCATTGATTCCAGTGGATCTTTTTGCTGCTGGCCAAGTGGGTCCTCCACTTACACATGCTACCGGTGGAGCTGGTGGCATGGGTTCTGAGAACTCTGGCTCAGTAACATTTACGGCTACCATTCCAATGAACCTGTTGCATGGTTTTAGCCTTGAGCGTACCACCGTTCATATGGGAACCTATGGTCACTTGTTATGGGTTGGTCTTGAAGGAGCGACTCCAGCAAATCTAGCTTTTCCAGAAAACAACTGGTTTGCTACCCCGTGGGATGTAAACACAGATTTTGATAGCTTGCCTCTATCAAATAGATGGCCTCTAACCGTCAACACCCGTAGAGTGACTGGCGTATACGCAAATCAAACAGCCACTGATGACACATGGCATCCTGATAGAGCTTTCAGTGCTCAATTTCATTCATGGACAGATCAAGTCGGTTGGATTTCACTTGGATTCGAACCAGCATTGGATGACCTCACTGCTCTAGCTGGGTCAGGTCAACTTCAAGATGATCTTGAAGAAGCACTTATGGATTTAGCTACAGCAAGATCTCATATGGCAATTTTTACTGGCTCAGGGGTTGCACTTCAAGGTCTTATTGATGCTGTTGAAACAGCCCTAGCCAATGTTGTTGGCTATGCATCCGGACTAAATGCAGACTTGACTGACCCAGCAGAGGTAAATACTGATTATATGAACGCACTTGTAGCTGCCATTATCGCGTTAGCTAATGCAACTCGTCCAGTACCTACAGCTCTTGTTGGAGCACTCGCTCCACTTGATGATGTAGAGGGCGCAGCCCAAGATATAGCTGATGCTTTTGCCGCCTTTGACTTAACAGATCTTGCAGGTAACATCTATGTCCTAGATCCGCCGGATGTTGCTGACATTATCCTTGCAACTGACTTAGAGGATGTTGTGAATGAAATTGAAGCCTTTGTAGCTCTCGCAATTGCAGAACTCACCAACGTTGAAGATGCTGTTAAAAACTACATGGATTTGGTAGCTAACACACAAGAAGCTTTCGCCCTCGGTATGGGAGCAGTTGGTACTTTGCAACAAGCTGTCAACGCAGCTCGTGCTGCACTTGCTGACCCACTTTGGGACGAAAACCCAATCCTTTTTACAACCAATCCAAACGACTTACCAGACATAAGATTTAACATTCCTAACACCGCTAGCGGTCATATTACTATTGATATTCCTGTCAACATTGTTCGTAGCGAAGATGCTGAAATGGTAATCAGACGTGGCAGTCCAAATGGTCCAGTTGTTGCTCGAGGTTATCTGTTAGATCTTGCAGGGGGCGGCGTAACCATTTACGAAGGTCCTATTATTAACTTCGAACATGAAGTAACACTTAACCAAATCACCATTCGTGAAAACGTGCCTGGCGCACTTACAGACAGACTAGCAAGCCATGATGTTGCTGGTAGATGCAATGCACTTGCTATCAGACTTACAGCTCCTGTAGGTTACACCTGGGAGAGAACATTCCCAACTTCTAATCCATGGCATGGTCAAGAGTGGTTTGGTGAAAGAGTCCGTAGAACGTACAGAGAAAACGGATTCCCGCTCAATCTTGACACCAATCAACCACTATACACTTCTCCGTCATGGTTTCCAGCAGCACCTCATATTACTTCACCATTTAACCTTCTCCAATGGCACTGTTCTGTAGATGGCACCTATATGGTAGGCAACAGACAAGAGCTGCTTATTATCTTCGATAACCTAACACGTAACCCATACTTGCTTGCACATGTACCAGCAGAACTGCATATCAATAATCTTCGTCTTGCAGCAGGCCCTCTAGTAGCGGCAGCGGAATCTTATGTAAATATTGATGTCCAAGTTGGCATCGTTTACGCATGGGGCTTTGCTGGATTTGCTAATACACATCCAAATCCAGAGTGGAGCGTAGAATGTGCTCCAGATGCACCCATTCTTGCAAATACCCCATCCCCACCACCAGGGCTACCACCAACAGATAGTAATCGCATACCAGTTCCTCCATGTGCGATTCCTTTACCTCCTGGAGTGACTCTTGAATATATTGTCACCAGACCATGCTTCTACTTCACAAATCCTGGTAGATTCCCAACCAACGTCACAGAAGTAACTCGCGAAGCTCAAGCTAATGCAACTGACACCGCTCTTGCACTTAACTGGAGAGCAATTCCATCCGCAAGCACTGCTGTGCCAGTAGCACGTCGCGTAAATGCTGGCTTCAACGTAACTGTATATGGTGAGTCCTCAACAATGCGCTCTGGCGCAGTCACCAGCCAGTTTGGTATCAACAATGTTATTCACTCAACAGGTATTACCAGAGAGCTAAGAATTACCGAAATCGTACCAGGCTCACTTGCACTTTCACAAAACCGTCCAATTACCTTTACCTTCCCAGAAGGCATCCATGTAGTTGGGGTAAGCTACGAAATCGGTGGCGTAGCGGGTAATCTATCTCGTGATGTAAGTATGCCATTTGCTCATGCAACACAGTTTAATGCACCAAATATAGTGACAATTGCCAACAATATCCCACTTAGCGCGACTGCAAGACATCTGCATATCAGATTTAGCCTCAGCGTTGAAGCAGGATTTGCAGCAGCCAACGATCTAGACCATATCCCTGTTACCATTGGTGGCGCAGGCGTTGAGCTGCTAACAGCAGAGCAACGCACCCAAGTTGTCGCAGGACTTTACGATCCAATAACCCTCACCGGCGTAGAGCCAATCCAAATCAGTCAAGCTGGCTTTGTAGGTAGAGAGCAAAATATCAACCACACATCTGTCGGCGACGAAATCGTGTTTGCAGAAACCAGAGCTGGCGCACTTCCGCTTGGTTCTGAAATCTGGGTTTATGTAGCACAGCGTTATGGTATTGGTTGGCCTTTAATCATCAGTCGTGGTCAAACATTATCTGATCCAACTGGTCTTGGTTTGACCGTAACTGAAGTAAGAGGAGCTGCCCGCGGTGATGTGCAAAATGTTATTGTTTTGACAGTAACATCAGTATCAACCGGAGATTATGGCGGAACAATCACCCTTGATGGCACAACCCTATTCGGTCACGTATATCTAGGCGAAGCTTACTACTTCGTTGTCACAGGTCCAGCAGTTGCCGCTAATCACACAGTAGTAGCAGGTGGACACTTCCCAGGCACATTTGCAACCTTGCCATATGGTATGTATATAATCGAAGAAATACCAGAAGTTGTAGAATCCACCCCATCTCCAGAACCCACCCCAAGTCCACGCGCAAACAGCATCGCTGGTCACACATTCAACCCCGCAGTTATGCTCAATAATGCACCAGAAATGATCTGGTATCGCGCTCCAGGCATGAACCACCAAGGTGGCTTTGTACAACTCCGTGCTTTTGCTGACTTAGTAGGCGTAACCGAAGATAACATCAACTGGGTTGCCTCAACTCGCGTAGCTACAATCGCTGGTTGGGATTGGAACGGCAACTGGATAACCATCACCATGACTCAAGGTTCACCATGGGCACAAATCTCCCGCGGTAGCGCAGAGGGTCTTCGCGATATCGAAGTTGGTACACGCGTTGACATCGCTGAGTTCTCTGATGGCTTAACCGGACCTCCAGGAACAGTAGTTCCTGTATTCCAAAACAATCGCATCTATGTACCATTCCGTTTCGTATTCAACGCATTCGGTTACTCTATAGACTACGGTCTAAACAGAGATGGCAATACAGCTCGCGTTGTTCCTAACCCATAAACCTATTTGCAAAATACCGAACAGTGCATCATATATCACACTTTACATTTACTGGCTTATATGATAAATTCATAAAAAAATAAATGGGGATGATGACAAGCGGGAGAATTGTGTGGCACGCTTTTCATAGCCAACACGATGCCGAAGGGGCAAGGAGTGGAATAGCCGATCCACCTACGAAACTCTCAGGCAAAAGAACCGCTGGTAGGACCCAACTCTGTAAATACAGGGAAATGGCATTTATATGCTGTTTCCCTTTTTTTGTTAAGGAGAACATATGTCCATTTCTAGCTTGCTTCGCGATCGCGCGATTCTTACCAATAATCCAGCTGTTATCGCAACGTATAAACTAGAGTCCTGCCACATAAAAGGCGATGTTATGGATGTCTTTTTAGCAGTGCGAAACGCTGTGCATATGGGAGCAAGGATTATCAGCCATCCCTTGAGCGGTAGCATCAAACCTAACGAATCGCCTTACAAAAGCGTTGTAATAACTGTAGCCACTAGCAAGTTGGATATAAAATCTCTTAATATAATCGAAGATGCAATTTCCACCCTAACCCACCTCATAGAAAAAAACCATAACTATGATGAATCAGTGCTAGATGATTTCCGCATAATAGATCTAGACCTTATCAAGTCCACATTCGATTCACCATTTGAGCCATCACTACTGACAATGACAAAAAGTTTTTTATAACATCAAATCCCTATAAAGGAGTGAACCAATGAGCGAAGTATACGACATCCTAATCGTAGGTGCAGGACCAGGTGGGCTTACCGCCAGTATCTATGGCAGCCGCGCTCGTCTCAAGACAGCGGTGCTGGAAAAAGGCCGCCCCGGAGGGCAAGCCGCAACAACCATGGAAATGGAAAACTATCCTGGTTTCTTCAAACAGACCTCTGGTCCTGGAGTAATGGACGAGTTTTTGGCACATGCTCAGCATTTTGGCACGGTGCTGCTCAAGGGGCAAGCAACTGAGCTTGACCTAAACAATGAAGTAAAATCCGTCACCACAAAATCCGGCGAAACCTATCAAGCACGCACAGTAATCCTTTCCCCTGGCGCGACCCCAAGGACTTTGGGTGTCAAAGGAGAAGGACCCCTTAGGGGTAAAGGTGTGTCTTACTGCGCCACCTGCGACGCGGATTTCTTCGAAGAGTTAGATGTTGTGGTGGTAGGCAATGGCGATGCCGCTATCGAAGAGGCAATGTATCTCACAAAATTCGCAGAAAGCGTTACTGTTATCGTTATCCACGATGAGGGTGTGCTGGATTGCAATAAAATGAGCGCGGAAAAGGCTTTTTCCAACCCAAAAATCAAGTGGATCTGGAACTCCGTATTGGAAGAAATCCAAGGCGAAGAGCTTGTTGAAGGAGTACTGGTCAAGAATATTAAGACCGATGCAATCACTAAGCTAGACGTAAATGGTGTATTTGTATTCATTGGCTCTGTGCCTAACACAGACTTCCTGCAAGGCAAGATCGCCCTGGATAAATGGGGTTACATCCTCACCAATGACAAAATGGAAACCGATATCCCCGGTGTATATGCTGTAGGTGATGCCAGAGTCAAGGTGCTTAGACAGGTGGTGACAGCAGCAGCCGACGGCGCGATAGCGGCGGTGACAGCAGAGCGGTATCTTGAGGGTCATGTCGAAGGACGCGTTACGCCGGAGATGTTGCAAAAGTTGAACAAGTAAAAAGGTTTATCATTATCATCTTAACTTTAGGAGGCGTTATTTATGATCGAACTGTCCAAGGAAAACTTTGACGCGGAGGTACTCGAAGCCAAAGGCTTAGTACTTGTAGACTTCTGGAGTCCCAAATGTGAGCCGTGCATGGCATTGCTGCCGGAGGTCGAGGCATTTGCGGAAAAAAACGCAGGTCGCGCAAAGTTTTGCAAACTAGACACAGCGGGCAACCGCAGGCTTGCCATCGCCCAAAAAGTCATGGGGTTGCCGACTTTGGTATTTTACAAAGACGGTGAAAAGGTTTTTACCTTTGACAAGGAAGCCTTGGAGAATGAAGGCATGGCGGCAGTTGAAGCAAAGTTTAATGAACTAGTATAGGAGGTGCAAAATGCGCTTAGAAATAGGCGACATCATCATCAAAGATGTGCAGTTTGGCGAGGCGACAGCAGTTAAAAATGGCGTTCTTTTCGTCAATGAAAAAGAACTTGCCGCCGTTGCGGGAAATGACGATAGGATAAAATCCGTAGAAATCTTCCTGGCACGCCCTGGGGGATCCGTTCGCATCCTTCCCGTAAAGGATGTAATCGAACCACGCGTAAAAGTGGATGGTCCCGGTGGAATCTTCCCGGGGTTTATGGCGGATGTAGAGCAAGTAGGCAGCGGTAGGACTCACGTACTCAAGGGTGCGGCAGTTGTAACAACCGGTAAAATCGTAGGATTCCAAGAAGGCATAATCGACATGACCGGCCCCGGAGCGGAATACACACCATTTTCCCAGACCCAAAATGTAATAGTCAAAGTTGAGCCTGTTGATGGTATCTTACAACATGAGCATGAACTGGTCGTAAGACTGGCAGGTTTCCGCGCAGCTGTATACCTAGGCGAAGCGGGACGGGACTCAAAACCCGACTATGTAGCGACATACGAAACCAAGCCAATCCTAGCACAAGCCGCCGAATATCCGGGCTTACCCAAGGTAGCTTATGTGTACATGCTACAAACCCAGGGCTTGTTACACAACACATATTACTACGGTGTAGATGTACGGCAAATCGTCCCAACTTTCATGTATCCGACGGAAATCATGGACGGAGCAATTGTAAGCGGAAACTGTGTATCCGCCTGTGATAAAAACCCCACATACATCCATGCCAACAACCCGGTAATCATGGATTTGTATGCCGAGCATGGCAAGACCATCAATTTCTTAGGCTGTGTAATCACTAACGAAAACGTAACCCTGCAAGACAAAGAACGCAGCTCAAACATGACCGCTAAGCTTATAGGATTCCTGGGAGTGGACGCGGTAATAATATCAGAAGAAGGCTTTGGCAACCCCGATGCCGACTTGGTTATGAATTGCAATAAAATCGAAGCGCAGGGTATCAAAACCGTATTGATAACCGACGAGTACGCCGGTCAAGACGGTGCAAGCCAATCCCTTGCGGATTCAACCCCACTAGGCAACGCTGTAGTGACCGCGGGCAATGCTAACATGGTACTCAACATGCCACCAATGGACAGAGTGATAGGCTACCCAGAGGTAGCCCATGTAATCGCCGGCGGCTGGGAAGGCAGCCTAAAACCCGACGGCAGCATTGAAGCAGAGATTCAAGTAATTATAGGTGCTACTAATGAACTCGGCTACGGTAAGCTCACCGCGAAAACCGTGTAGGGGTGCTATTATGCAAAAATTATTCATTGTGCGAGTTTGCCAATCTTCAGAGGAACATAGCATAATAACTTATGAAGTTCCTGAAATAAAGACCTTACTTGAAGAAGGTTGGTGTGTAAAAAGCATCACACCTTGCGCTGCAGGTGCAGGTGATGAAATAAGTAGTTTTGTAACAACTGTAGCATTTATTGTATTACAAAAATAATTTACCGAAAGGAGCTTTTCATGGGAATTTTAGAAAACAAAAAAATCGCCATTTTAGGCGATCGTGATGGCATTCCCGGTCCCGCAATCGAAGCATGTGTTGCAACTGTTGCGGGTACGGAAATCGTTTTCTCCACAACAGAATGCTTCGTCTGAACCAGCGCAGGTGCCATGGACCTAGAAAATCAGGCTAGAATCAAGGAATTATGCGACAAATACGGCAACACCGAGCTAATCGTTCTGCTCGGAGGAGCAGAGGCAGAAGCCTCTGGTCTGGCAGCCGAAACCGTATCTTCCGGTGATCCTACCTATGCAGGTCCCCTGGCTGGAGTCTCGTTGGGACTCTCCGCGTACCATATTATAGAAGTAAAAGATGAAATCGATCCCGTAGTGTACGAAGATCAAATCGCTATGATGGAGATGGTATTGGATGTAGATGCCATTCTTGCGGAAGTGGCGACTTATAGAGGGTAAAACCTTGGGGCTCCGCCCCAAACCCCGCAAGCTTTTTGAAAAAAGCTTGACCAAAAACTCGAGGAAACCGCGCTTTCGCGCGGTTCTGGGGTAGTTACCTTGA
>Ga0123355_10018418_pt1 | contig 11074 bp, 8 predicted proteins | sample TergutEmb28metaG_3_FD_89872 | JGI IMG/M metagenome (GOLD analysis project Ga0123355, IMG submission 89872) | Embiratermes neotenicus P1 segment gut microbial communities from Petit-Saut dam, French Guiana - Emb289 P1 | ecosystem: Host-associated > Arthropoda: Insects > Digestive system > Gut ...
GATCCCATTACAGGCCCGGTGTGGCCCAGAGCGTGGGTAGAGATATAGCTCTACTCTTCCATGACAGCGGCACTAGAAGGGGGTGAGTGGTCAGCAGCACGCCCCGGCCGCAATTTACCCCCGGGAAAGACCCGGTACCTATTGTACAGGAGGCTGGGTGGGCCCCAAGACCGGTCTGGACGGGCGAAAAATCTCGTCCCCACCGGGATTCGATCCCGGACCGTCCAGTCGGTAGTCAGTCGCTATATCGATTGAGCTACCCGGCCCACATATACTTACTAATATGTATCAGAAATGGCAGCAGTAGGTGACAGTTAAACTACACTTTAGTCGGTATTGCAGTGACTACCTTTGTCGAGAGAAATTCGTGGGTACCTTCACGTAGAATTACTGTTTAGTGTCTAATATTGGCATATAAATTTCAGTGTTATAAGGGTGTAATGTCTTAAAATGTTTAAAATGCTTATATCAGGCTTTTTAAATCTCAGCTGAAATAAGAACAGTTCGCACATAGATGTACTGCTGTCCCTCTACAGTCCTACATAGTTTATGCGCCACATTCCAGACATTTACCACATCTTGGGAAGATCTTTTCTCTTCACCGTTGATATATAAGTCAGTATCCTGTTATCAGCCATCGTATCTTTTCAAGACTTCCCAAGTTGCGATCACCTTCAGTTCTGCGGCATCCAAGATTCTGTTTCGGCTCCGGAAAAGAAGAAAACCGCTCGTCGACGAATTCCGGGGATATAAACGCAAACAACGTAAGTTCTACACTTATTTCCTTACCGAGCCTCTTTAATATCAGTTCTGCTTTTCAGAACCTTTGAATACGGATAAATGTATTTTTGAGGCATCAAGTCTTCCGACGTTTAATGTTTTCTTCATCTTCAGTCGTTGAGGACACTGCTGGTCCTGAAACGTCGGTAACGGACAGCCAATCTACGGTGCGTAAAGTCCCAGAAGGGGTCAGTTATCAACATCCGTACGCTCTGTCTAATTTAGAGTTCCGGCAAACGTTGTCATATCTCTGTGATGACAAGCGGATGACACTTTGCTGTACGCATCAAAGTGTGGGAATATTAACAGGCACGGTGCAGCTGACAGGTGGGCCAACTGATGCAACCCGCAGCACAAATTCGATTTGGTTTAATTACCACTGTACCGTGGCCATTCAGAGGACTGCTGGCGGAAGGTGGAGACGGCTGTGCCTGTTTATTTTATTGTCACGAGGCGGAGGCTTGCATGCAGGCAGTTCGCCTGGATGGAAATTACACACAGCACCCGTGTTGCGTTTTGCAGAGAATGCTTTGTTAATTACAATAGGAACCAGGCCTGTCAGCACATACTGATCATAATAGGTTAGTAATTGTCTTTTGTCGTCCAGTTTGCTATCCAAAAATTTAAGTTTAAGGTATACAGAACTAAAAATTTGTCTTTTGTTTTCCGTGGGTGTGAAACGTGGTCGCTGAAATGGAGGGAGGACCTAGGTTGGGGATGTTTGAGAATAGGGTGTTGAGGAGAATATTTGGGACTAAGAGGGACGAGGTAACAGGTGAGTGGAGAAAACTACATTTTGAAGAGTTTAATGATCTGTATTTTTCATCTAATATCGTTCAGGTGACAAAAATCAAGAAAAATGGGCGGGGCACTTGTTGCGTATGGGGTAGAGGAGAGGTGTTTATAAGGGTTTCCGTGGAGGAACCTGAGAGAAAGAGAGCACTTGGGAGTCCCAGTCGTAGATGGGAGGATAATATTAAGATGGATCTTAAGGAAGTAGGGTATTTGGGCATAGACTGGATCGATGTGGCTCAGGTTAGGGACAGGTGACGGGCACTTGTGAATGAGGTGATGAGTCTTCGGGTTCCATAAAATGCGGGGAGTTTTTGACTAGCTGAGAACCGGTTAGCTTCTCAAGGAGGACTTTACTGTACGGAGTAAGTAAGTAAGTACGTAAGTAAGTAAATAGTTTGGTAATTGAATCTTGTGAGTGTTACCTAGGTGCTACCTAAGAATATTCAGCGTCGGTAGCGTTTATCCAAACAGGCAATGTCCACACAACGTAATTAGGATGATCGTTCTCCTACCAATTGTTACAGTGAAAGAGCAATAGTTGTTACATATGCTGAATGTGTGTCCCTACCGTGGGTTATCCAGCAGGAAAGCGCGTCGCTATGTTGTATTGTCATCTGTGGCCTGTCTGGATCTACTTTATTTTTCCACATTATCTCACAAACGGCACGATTTTCGAAAAATATAGTCACTGAACATAAAATGGATGCTTTGATTTTCTCTACAACTTTTGTTAAAACATTTCTCATTATAACAAGTATTAAGCGAGGTATCATCATACACGTGCACATGTCTTCATGTAAAGTACCCCTTATACTTGTCAGATTTTGATGAGACTTGAAGATTCTCGACAGATTTTCGGAAAGTACTCAAATGTCAAAGTCTATTAAAGTCTGTCCATTGGGAGCAGAGTTGTTCCGTGCGGACGGACGGATGGACAGATATGACAAAGGCATTTATATCAGTAATTAACCAACTTGATGCACAAAAGTTTTGTTTTACAATAAGTTTATTTCATGCCTCTACATGTTTCGAGGACAAGTGCTCATCATCAGGAGGTCAAAATTGCAGTACACAGCCTCTGGTATCATCACACCTATAGGTGTGATGAACAAAAATTTTGTGCATCAAGTTGGTTAATTACTGAGATAAATATACCGAGATGCACGGTCAGCAAAACGTCAAAAAAATGACAAAGGAAGTAGGTGCTTTTCGAAAAATTTCAAACTCGCCTAAACACTTGCACAAAAGTAGCAGAAAAAAATGAAAGTAGCTATTATTCGGTCGTTATTTTATTCTCGACCTTTGTCGGCTACATATGTGACGATATGAGTGGTGAGGTAAATAGTGATATCGAAGTATCCATCAAAGGTTATAACGTCAAATAGTGGATCAGCGAAAGGGTTATGTGGGGAAAGCGTGTTTAGAAATGTCGGGTACTCTACTTTCGAAATAAATATCACTGTTAATTGTAGAAACTGAAAACTGCCAATACCTTTCATACTGTACACGTAATTTATGTTATGGCAGAAACTTATTTAAGGTTTCCTGTGGAAAACGATGATTTAAAACAGATCTTTACAATGTAACTTGCATTTACAGTGGTGGTTCAGTGTAACAGACGTACCACAATTGACACAGACCAAAATATCTGCGCCTTTAACAGCACAACTCGTTATTCTAACGTCTCTCTCATCAGTACAACCTAGTTGCTTAAATTACAGGTTAAACATTTGCCATGTATAACGTATCTTCTCCGCCATCTTCCAATTAACGGGTTTCCAGGAAGTTTCTCAAAGATATGACTGTGTACATTCCATGTATTATACGTCCTGGAACATGAGTGCGGGGTTGTTACTGACTGGCGCTTGTAGAGCAGGAAATTCATAACTAATAACTAAAGTTCAGCTTCTAACACATAGCAAACACTTATCGTCGCTTCTAAAACTCCAAAATGTGAATACTGTTTAGAGAAATAATCGCATTTTAGGCGCGTTCGCAAAATTGCGTAAATAGACTGTTAGATTCGTCACGTCTGTCCGTCTGTCCGGATGGAAAAAATCGACTCCCAGCGGATGAATTTTCATGAAAGTTGGTAGGTGATTGTTTTTCGAAAATCTCTCGAGAAAATTAAAGATTCATTAAAACCTAGCAAGGGCACTTTACATGAAGACCAATGTACATTTATTTTAACAAATCGCTGAATTCGACTTAGAGTGAGAAAATGTTCGGAAAAAGATTTTAGAGAAAATCAAAACACACATTTTATGTTCAGTTTTTTTTGTACCAAAAATGTGTTCATTGTGAGATAATGTGGCAAAATGAGGCAGAGTCGGACAGGCCACAGATAACAGTATAATAAAACGCATGCGATTTTCATGCCAATGACTAATGCTACAGACACATATTCATAATATATAATACAGATTGCTTTTCCAGTATACCAGTGGGTAGGCGAAGGCTCCTCAATATAAGGTTATACGTAAAGTGCCTGTCTTGTTTTTATTCAGAATTACGAAACAGCTCAATATATTACTTACTCAATCCATGCATGGAACGGAGCCCTTCTTGAGAAGCTAACCGGTTCTCAGCTAGTCTAGAAATTGCCCGTATTTTTGGAAACCGAAGTTTCATCACTGCATTCACAAGTGCCAGCCTTCTTTCCCTATTCAGAGCCAAATCAATCCAGCCCATACCCCCACATCCCACTGCCTGAAGATTTATCTTAATACCCTCCCATCTATATCTACGTCTTCCGAGTTGTCTCTTTCCTTTAGGTTTCCTCTCCAAAACCCTGTATGCACCTCACCTCTTTCCCATACGCGCTACATGTCCCGCCCATCTAATTCTTCTCGATTTGATCACTCGAACAATGTTGGGTGAGGAGTACAGATCATTAAGCTCCTCATTATGTAGGTTTCTCCACCCCCTGTTACCTCGTCCCTCCTAGGCCCAATTATTCTCCTCAGAACCCTATTCTCATAGGCCCTCGTACTACGTTCCTCTCTCAATGTGAGCGACCAAGTTTCACACCCATACAAAACAACAGGCAAAATTATAGTTCTGTATATCTTAATCTTTAAATTTTTGGATAGAAAACTAGAAGACAAAAAATTCTGCACCGAATGATAGCAAGCATTCCCTGACTTCAGTCTGCTCTTAATTTCTTCCTGAATAGAATTTTTATCTCTTAAGGTTGTTCCAAAATATTTGTACTCTTCCACCCTTTCAATTCAATATATCATCTGGGCAGAACTTGGAGCTGCCTATTATGAATAAGTTCAAGAACACCCACCCCGTTAATGGAATCTTACATTTCCCATCAGTGCCTTTTAGTATTCACTTTGAAATATTTAAACATTTATTCCGACGCAGAATTATGGAAACTTCACGAAGTCCTATGAAGCATAAACCACACACAGCGACACAAGTGATTTCTAAGACACTGTCAAGACAAAATTAAAACATGGCATACGGCCGTCACCCGCACCCTTCTCCACAACCAGCCATGGCGGCCTTCAGTCAAGATGAATGTTCCCGCGTCACCAAACCTTCATCCCTAGCAGCCGGGAACTCCACTTCTTCTCCCCCACAGACACAGTGCCATTGGTAAGAGAATTTCTTAAGTATGACCTTCGTCAAGGCCTTCACCCAAGACGGGAAATCCATTAGCGCAAGCGCAGATCTGTTACAGTTACAAGGTTTTTCGTGTCCTTGCTCAGGAACGCGTCCCGCAAGCAGGAATGTTTAAACTGACGGCGGGCCGTCGACTATCTTCTTGTGCTTTAGGTATATTATTCGTAGTATGGCGATTGCTTGGTTGGCCAATTTCTTCACTATACGGCTGGAGTTTTGCATTTACAAGACAGCGATGATGAAGGTTATTGTATCCTGGAATATATCTTCATATAGGCCGGTGATAATGTATCGACGTATCGGAGGGACCTACTGCACTTTATACTCTGAAAATGTAGGTAGAAATTTCTTCCGAGCTTTGCTAAATGTATATCACAGTTCACGGCGTCACAGCTCGGAAGATAATAATCTTCGTACCGAAACTGTCGTGTATTTACATCGCGAGGGGGCCAAAGGATGTTTGTGCCGGATGCTAATCACTGTGACTCAGACAGCAAGGTGGCCGCAACTTCGCTTGTTGTAGCAGCAGTAACTGTCTAACTGTCCTTCCTGGCCCTCTGCCACTCTTCTTCCTCTATGGCTTTATGTACTCTTTTGTCCTTTTCCTGGGCGTCGTAAAGAAGAGCCTTCAACCTACTGTGCCTCTGCCTCTCTCTTTCTTTCTCTCTCTCTAGCACTCCCACAGAAGCTGTATATCTCTGTTTTTCTCTTTCCTCCATACTACTGCTTCTACTACTCCTAGCCTATATAAAACATTTGCTGGCGAAGCGCCTGAAGCGTTATGCTAACCCGCAGTGCAGCAAAGTTTAGCGGGTAGAAGGGAACTGCTGGATGGGTCGGGAGGTTCGCCCGTCCGACCGTACAGTCGCGTGATCCTACAAAACAGAACTCTTGTGAGATGTGTTGAGGTGCTTTAAACCGAGTTCAAGGTGGATACGACGGGAATTTGAATTTGAATGGCGCCATTTATGCACAGTGTCCCTATTGAGGGTGAAACTGCGCGGTTGGCATTTTTTCTGTGTTTGTCTCTTTATTTTATTTTTACTGTTTATTTCTTTCTCCTCTTGTAATATTTTTTATTTTCATTTTCCTCTTTTGTATCTTCCAGTGTCTCTCTTTTAATCAGCCTTTCTTATTCTTTTATTTCTCTGTTTCTCTGTCTATCCATGTTCTTTTACTTATCTATATTTTTCTTTCTCCTTTCCATCTTTCTTATTATGTGGCCAATTACAGACTTTTGTGAACACGATAATGAACTTCTGTGTGCCATAAAAGACGGGAATGCCGTGACTGTCTTGTTGATAGTTATTTTCTGTTCGGTATAGCGACTAGACTACCGGCTGGACGGTCCGGAGTTTGAATCCCAGTAAAGGCAAGAGATTTCTGTCCTATCCGAAAGGTCCATGCTGCCTCTGGGCCATTCGGGGTTCTTTTCCGACCGTAAAGCGGCAGGGGCGTGATGTTGACCACCTCCCTCTACCTAGTGTCGAGGTTAAGAATGAGAAGAGCTATACTTCACATCTCCACATGTCTTCGTGACACACTTCTTTAATTCAATAGACGAACGACTTTACACTCCAGTAGTTAGAAAAGCAAAGCCGGTGGCGTAGTTTTTGAACCACGGCCGGCCATATTTATGACGACAACACCTCGTCATCACGTGAGATAATCTTCGGTACTCCTACCTTCCCATTTCCATCCGCCGCCTCGTTAAGTGCTCTGTACAATCTCAGTTAAACTGAGCAATTTTATTGTGTGACGTCAAACCTGACGGAAACACTGATTAAACTGCGTAGTTTTGACACGAAAGAACGCAGGCCTCAGAACTGTATTTTCCAGTCGTCTTTCACACAGAGAACTGCGCAATTCACTCAGGGATTCCCACAGTTTCCTCACTTTACCTGCCGACACCATGCTGGCATCATCTCAAGGCACATCCGTTTCTAGCAATTCATTCAGCAGATGGGTATCTCATGATACATTCCTTTTAAAATACCACTGCTTACTCCACATTTTACGCTCTCGTTTCTTCTTTTCGGATAACATTATGGCCGATGTGACTAGCAAACAGCAAACGACAGCCTTGTTCTTATCCATCGTAGTCACACACACACAAAACGCACACACACAAAGACACGCAGAACTGACAAAGAAATACTGAAAACCTGATGGGAAACCTGTGCTGTGCCAGAGAACATTCAGTTCAGTTTCTCGTGTAGTTTTTTTTCACACAGTTAAACTGCACAGTCTAATTTAGAGTGTATGGGGCACTTGAGGAGGAACAGGCACACATGTTCTGGAGAATGATGATTCAGTTTTATGAAGAACATGGCGTCTGTTAGAATCTTACTAAACATTAATTGGCCAAACAAATCTAGAAGTGGTAGTGATCATGTGAGAAATAGAACGTGATTCCTGAAGCTGCTTGATTATGAAGACAATTTTCTTGGGAGATTTGACACTTTGTATCACATCTAATAGATAACCGACGTTTCAGTGAAACTTAAGTATTGTTTTAAATTAAAGGAATATTTAACTACTGACTTAACATATGCTCAGTTTGCAGCGGAATCATTTCTTTTGTAACTTCGTATTTTGTAAAGTAAACTTGTTTGAAGCAAGATTTCAGGCTCCCTACGCGGTGTGAATGAAATCTTTGCTCTTCCGGGAAATTATCAGCGTTGCTGGTAGTTTGTTGCCGACGTTTTTTGAGGATCTACTGCTTGGCCCTTGAATGTAGGACCCGATAGGTTTTTCCGAAACGTCGGTAACATCCTACAAAGTTACGCTATGTAAAATCCCGAAAGAGAGAAAAGACCTTATTCCTAACAGTTACCTCATCTCATACTCGCAGTTTCTATCCCGCAGTAAAGTTCACCTTACAACAGACCACAAAGGCTCAAAGGGGGAGTAGAAGTGTAACCCTACTCTTTATTTAACCTCTGCGCCAGAAGGGGTGGGTGGTCAACGCCAAACTCCGGCCTTTTTACCCCCGGGAATGACCCACTACCCATTGTATAGGAGGCTGGGTGGGACCAGAGTCGGTCTGGAGAGGTGCGGGAAATCTCGCACCATTGGAGGTTCGATCCCCTGACCGTCCAGCCTGTATCGATTTGCTATATCAGCTGAGCTACCGCGGTACCTAACACATTGACATCTGTATTATCCTTAGGTGACGCAGTGGCCAATATGCGGCATTCAACGTCGTTAACTGAGCTGTTACCGACGCAATATTGCGTTTTGAATACATCTGACTCGGAAGAACACCGAGCTTTGTGCTATTCTTTTACTTTCTTCAGGCTTATTCTCACTGTCGAGGCAAATTTTGCGACCGTCCTTCTGCCAGGCTATCACCATTTCCATCCAACCGTTTTCCAATTGGACGTTCTTGAAGCAGACTCACATTTGTTGCTGTATAATCATATTTACGATCAACATCGCAAATTTAATATACAACTTAAGCATAATTAATCATGTGTTGTGTCACAGGTTTACATAACCTAAACTCTATCCGTTACTTCAGCCTGTGTGTTCACATTTCCTGATGACGCACAGTGCCTTGTAGATTCTTTATCATCTTTCGAGACAAAGATTTTACATAGTCAGCCTTATGTTGATGATGATGATGATGGTCTGTAGTGACGGGTTGACCTTTGGCATGACCTTATTTGTCCCCCAGACCGAGTTGAACATCGATCCAGCAGGAGGACAAACGCCGCGACCCCCATCTGGCCCTCCAGTTCCACACAGCAAGCGACTGTCTCTGCATCCAAAGTGGGATGACGACTTCTTGTGACCAAAACAAACAGCTGTTTTTGTTTTGCGTTTTATCTGACAAATCGAATTCTTGCAGTGGAAAAGGCGGAAAACACCCACATTCGCCTTACCAATGGGCGCCGAGTTCATCTTTCCGGGATCGCACCACGGCTTTGCGGTCATTAAGCGCGTAGCCAGATCAGTATACTGACTGAGCTACTTCGGCTATTGTTGAATACTCGTAGCTTAAAAAGTCGGAAAAGGTAACTATATCTTTTTTATATTGTTTTATTGCGCATTCGGTGTATACAAGATGTACCAAGATAAATTACAAAATTGTTCCTGAAACCAGTTTCAATAAATATTTACACTATGGTACAAGTGAAAGTGAGTAATACGTATATTGATATGAACGTAAATAACGGCAGTGAAAAATGAACAGGAAAAAACATTGCGACTTAACTGCATCTATACTAACAAAGATTACTTATGAATATTAAAGTGATTTCTCTGTCACACAATGATGCTGTCTCCTTAAACGGAGTGCAGCATGTGATTGCTGCCAGTCTTCTCAGGCAACACGCACATTCAAAATATTAGTACCTCTGCGTCGGAATACACGACTTCACATTTCATAAGATATTTCCACATAAAAAAATCCTCAAATTGCATATAATTGCACTAAATAGTAAAACAAAAAGAATGCATTTGGATAATGCGTTTACTGAAGTTACAGAAGTTAAAAAAAAAAAATTTTAGTGCAAAATTAGGTTTAAATTTTCACCGTGCACTTTGTATATTTGATTTTCCTCCTGAAACTTTGGCACCAAATTTCCAAAGAAGCGCTACGAACTTGGTGTCATTGAGAACCTCCCAATCTGCACGATCCTTAATTTTATGCATTCGCCAATAACGTAACATGAAGCACAGCAAATTTTAATGCTGGAGAAGTTTAATTAATTTGGGACTCTAAAGTGAAGCCTGCTGTTAGATCTTTATCAAACATCTTTCGGCCATCTAAGTGAGAGCTGAAAGTAAGGACGACTGTGCCCAGACACGAGAAATTTGGTACTACATTTGCAAGTCAGTAAATGCGATTTTGGAGGCGGTGTGTAAACGTGACGTCACATCCGCAGGTTCAACAAATATAAAAACTGTGCCTAAGCATCAAGCCTTGAACAGGCTTTAATAATTATTATAAATGAGACAACTTACCTGAAGACAAGGCTGAAATGTTCTAATTAGTATTTCGCTTTTACTGGAGTGGAAAAAAATGTTTTTTTGAACTGAAGATCCATTACACAGGACAACAAAATGTAACTATTTTTGGCCCACGAACTTCAATAGGTGAACTTAGCAGTACTTTTTATGCTGAATTCAGATATTAAGACAGAATTTTTCTATCAGACAAAGTTTCAAAGATAAAGAGGACTGTGTTTGTGCAAAACAGTAATTTACGCACTAATGAAACAGGCAGAACCTTACCTCTAAAATGTAGAGGAGTATGACTTTCGCAGGTAATTGGGTTCAGGTACATCTCTCTTCAGTGTCCAGCAATAATCTGCCAAAATACTTGAGGTCCACTTGCCTTGGTACCGCTTTTCCATAGCCAAAACTTCTTGGCGAAATCTTTCACCATGTTCGTCACTGACTTCGCCGAGATTTTCTGAGAAAAATTCCAAGTGGGACTCCAAAAAGTGGATTTTCACACATATTGCATCCCATAGCTTTGTACGAAGTCAACAGGTCCTGCAAAACATCCTGATAGTTCGCTGCTTTGTGATTTCCTAAGAAGTCCTTGCAAATCCTCTTAAAAGACAACCATGCATTTCTTTCAGTCTCATTCAGGTCTTCATCAAACTGTCTGTCTTGCATCAGTTTCCTGATCTGCGGTCCTACGTTATAAATATATCTTCCTTGATTTTTGCATCACTCACATTTGGGATCTTATTCCTCAAATATTCGAATCCGCGGCCGGTTTTATCCATACCTTTCAGAAGTTTTTCATGAGGCCCAGCTTTATGTGCAAAAGGGCAGAAATATTTCCTCCGGAAGAACGAGAGGAGGATTGACGACATTTTTCTCCCCTGGCATCAGTGTTGTTTAGGCC
>Ga0123355_10018419_pt1 | contig 11074 bp, 7 predicted proteins | sample TergutEmb28metaG_3_FD_89872 | JGI IMG/M metagenome (GOLD analysis project Ga0123355, IMG submission 89872) | Embiratermes neotenicus P1 segment gut microbial communities from Petit-Saut dam, French Guiana - Emb289 P1 | ecosystem: Host-associated > Arthropoda: Insects > Digestive system > Gut ...
ATATTGCCAATGCCATAAGCAGGGTAAACGCCGAGCATGTAATAGTGCTGCCCAATAACAGCAATATTATTTTAACCGCCAAGCAAGCCGCAGAGCTTGTTACCGACAAGGTTGTACATGTACTGCCAACTAAGTCTATTCCCCAAGGGATTGCATGTGTTATGTACAACTCGGATACAATCAGCATCGAAGAAAATCTGGAAGCCTTAGCCGAAAGCATTGGCGCCGTACACTCTGGGCAAATAACTGAGGCGGTGCGTGATACTACCCTTGATGGTCATGTGATTAAAACTGGGGATATCCTTTGTATATACGATGGAGAAATTGCCCTGGTGGAAAAAGATAAGCAAAAAGCCGCACAAGCTCTTGCCAGCTATATGTTAAGCTTTGGCGGGGACATTATGACGGTGTATGTAGGCGAAGGTGTGACCATGGAACAAGGGGAGGCACTGGCTGAGTATGTAAAAATGGCTCATCCGGGATGCGAAGTGGAGGTTTATGAGGGTAAGCAGCCTCTTTATGGGTATATTTTATCGGTGGAGTGATGGAAAATGATCACAACCCTAGTATGGTATAGATACACAATGCCTAAAAAGAGAAGTTTTGAGCTAATCTGGGTATATGCCGCTTGAGAGGTTTTGCAGTTACTTTCCGAGAGGGCAAAGAAATTAGAATCGTTGATATTATAAAATAGTTTCGCCGGTGAGATACTCCCCCCTGTCGGCGTAGCCGACAGGGGGGAGTTGTATGCGAAGTCTATCATCAAATATAATATCTTTCAAAAGGGGGCAACTCATGAGCAGTGCAATATTTACAGTACCACACCCAATAAACGAACCTGTCCTAACCTACGCCAAAGGCAAACCAGAGCGGGCAGCCATGGAAGCCGAACTAACACGGCAATCAAACCAAGTCCTGGATATCCCCATAATAATCGGGGGCAAGGAAATCCGCACAGCAAAAAAAGCCCAGTGCCGTATGCCCCACGATCATAGTCATGTGCTTGCAAACTTTTACATGGCTGGCCCAGAGGAGCTTAAAGCTGCCGCAGATGCCGCAATGGCAGCAAAACCTGCCTGGTACGCCCTTCCATGGGAGCACAGGGCGGCAATCTTCCTAAAAGCGGCAGATTTATTGGCTGGCCCATGGCGCCAACGCCTTAACGCTGCTACAATGCTAGGCCAAAGCAAAACCGCCCACCAAGCAGAAATTGATTCAGCTTGCGAGATGGCGGATTTTTTACGTTTTAATGTTCATTTTGCCCAAGAAATTTACAAAAATCAGCCCGTAAGCTCCCCAGGTATGTGGAACCGTATGGAGTACCGCCCTTTAAGTGGCTTTGTTGCGGCAATAAGCCCCTTCAACTTTACCGCAATCGGCGGCAACCTGCCCACAGCACCGGCTATTATGGGTAATACCGTTGTGTGGAAACCTGCTGGGACAGCGGTGCTTTCAAACTACCTATTCTATCAACTTATGAAAGAAGCCGGACTTCCAGATGGGGTTATAAACTTTGTACCCTGCAGCGGCCCGGATATGAGCGCGTATATTCTTACAGACCCACGTATGGCTGGGTTCCATTTTACCGGGTCAACTGGGGTATTTAACGGTTGTTGGAAACTGGTAGGGGATAATATTCACAAATACGAAAGCTACCCCAGACTGGTAGGAGAAACAGGGGGTAAGGATTTTATTTTTGCCCACAATACAGCCCCTGTGACAACCTTAGTAACTGCAATGGTGCGTGGAGCATACGAATACCAAGGTCAAAAATGCTCTGCGGCTTCACGGGCATATATTCCCGAAAGTTTGTGGCCTCAGGTCAAGGAAGGACTTCTTGCCGAGGTGGCGAAAATAAAAGTAGGCGATGTGCGTGATTTTTCTAACTTTATGGGGGCAGTTATCGACGAGCGGGCTTACAATTCTATCAAAGAGTATATCGACTATGCCCACGCCTCCCCCGATGCTGAAATCCTTTGCGGCGAGTGCAAGCCGGAAAAAGGTTGGTTTATCACTCCCACGGTGATTTTGGCAAAAACCCCTGATTTTAAAACCATGGTGGAAGAAATCTTTGGGCCAGTGCTTACGGTGTATGTATATCCCGATGCTGAGTTTGATGCTGCATTAGAAAGCTGCTGCACAGTATCACCGTATGCCCTAACCGGGGCAATTTTTTCCAAGGATAGGAATGTGCTGGCTTATATGGAAACTAAGCTGTCGGATGCGGCAGGTAATTTTTATATTAATGATAAGCCCACCGGGGCCGTTGTTGGGCAGCAGCCATTTGGTGGCGGACGCGCTTCTGGGACTAACGATAAGGCTGGCAGTGTGCTTAATTTGTTGAGGTGGACTAGCCCGCGGACTATTAAGGAGACTTTTGTTGCGGCAGAAGAGGTTGGGTATCCGTTTATGGATTAAGGTTATTTTTGCAAAACAGTAGGGCTTAAATAATTTTACGAAAGTCATTAAAAAGTACGCAGAGGGAATGTAGATTTTTGGCCCTCTGCGTACTTTTTTTGTTTCAAAGATGAAGCGGCAAACCTATAGTCATTCCTCAATTTGTTAAATACAAACACAGCAGCTTCCAAGCATTCTCAACAGCTTTCATATGACTGCGCTCCATCCCGTGGCTTGCGGCAACTCCTGGCCCTATCAGCGCTCCTTTTATGTCATGCCCTGCATATCTGGCTGCGGACACATCAGAGCTGTAATTCGGATAAATATCCACGGCATAGGATAACCCTGCGCTCTTTGCCAAATTAATCAGCCGGGTTGTAAGCTCATAATCATAAGGCCCACTGGAGTCTTTTGCACAAATGGACACGTCATATTCTGTGCAGCTTAAATCATCTCCAATACAACCCATATCAACTGCCAAAAACTCGCTTACCTCCCATGGTAAATGGCATAACCCATGGCCAACCTCTTCATCTGTTGAAAATACCACACAAAGATTATGTGCTGGGGTAAGTTTGTTATCCTTGAAATGTTTTAACGTGGTTAGGATTATTGCTGCTGATAATTTATCATCCAGGAAGCGGCTTTTAATAAATCCATTTTGGGTTATAACTGCCTTTGGGTCGTAACAGATAAAGTCCCCGGGCAAAATCCCCAATGCCTTAACATCATCGGCGGATTTAACCTCTTCGTCCAATTTCACATGCATGTTTTTTGTTTCTCTTTTTAGTTCGTAGACATCGCTGTGGACATGAGCGGCATGGGCGTTGGACAAAATAGTGCCTGTATATACCTTGCCGCATCGGGTATATAGCTTGCAATATTCCCCATCAAGGGTTGGCATAATAGGGCCGCCAATCTGGGATAGGCTTAGGGTGCCATCGGACTTATAACCCCGCACAACCAGCCCCAAGGTATCTACATGAGCGGATATACCTATGTTTTTATCACTTTGCCCCGATGCTTTAACTACCAAATTACCTTTGTTGGTTAAGTAGTTTTCGTATCCCATATCATCTACATAAGATTTAAGCTTTGCCACAACCTTTGCCGTGAAGCCGGACGGGCTGTCTATTGCCAAAATTTCTAGCAATGCGTCCTCCATGTACTTTTCGGGAAAATTCATGTTATCGCCTCCTGATTTTTGTGGGTACAATATATCGTCAATATACATAAATGAAAACCCTTACATGGAAGATTTTACAACAGTTGTTTTCATAATATGGCGAATAATACAAAGAAAGAGTGCGATAAGGCGGCTGGCTAACGCAACAGACAACAGTTATATTGTTTTTTTGAAATTAACCCTGGTTTTTTTGTGATTTACAATATAACCCCAAGACATATACTTTTATAGCATTAATCGGTATCTGAGGGGAGAAAGATTTGAAAAATAAAATTAGCATGGTTTGTTTGTGCCGGAAGGGATGGCTTAACCCATGAGCGCTTTGACCATTGATAAGCAAAGAAAGCGTAAAAATAAAAAAGGATTTTGGCGGGGGGTGGGCCGGGATCTGAGCAGAAACAGAGCCCTTTACCTTTTGGCTTTGCCGGCAATTGCTTGGTTTATCATCTTTCATTATATACCTATGACAGGTATTATCATCGCTTTCAAAGATTACAATGTAATAGATGGCATCTTTGGCAGCCCTTGGGCTGGGCTTAGAAATTTCGAATTTCTTATTAACTCAGGGATTTTACGCAGGGTTACTTTAAACACACTACGCCTAAATGGATTGTTTCTTCTTTTTGGTCTTATTGCCCAAGTTGGTATTGCTTTGCTTATTAACGAAGTCCGCAACAAGTATTTTAAGCGGGTTTCTCAAGCGGTGCTGTTGCTCCCGTTTTTTATTTCTTGGGTCATAGTTGGCACAATTTCTCTTTATCTGTTTGGCACAAATGTAGGATTTCTTAATACATTGCGTGGGTTCTTTGGTATGGATCCAATTAACTGGTACCAGAGTCCTCAATATTGGCCTGCGATACTTACTATTTCTCATGTTTGGAAGACCATAGGCTGGGGCAGTATCATTTACTTGGCAGCTATTGTAAGTGTTGACCAGGAAATATACGAGTCTGCCCAATTAGATGGCTGTAATAAGCTAAAGCAGATTCGCTATATAACATTGCCATGTATCACCCCTACAATATCAATTATGATGCTCCTTGCAATCGGTCGGATTTTCTACGGCGATTTTGGCATGATTTACAACATGGTACGGCAGAATATCTTGCTTTTCCCAACAACGGATATTATTGACACTTATGTATTTAGAGCCTTACGCGGCGGCGGCGGCGGCGGTCAGTTTGCCATGGCTGGTGCAGCAGGTTTTGTTCAGTCTACATTAGGCTTTATTACGGTTCTTGTTGCAAACAAAGTCGTAAGCAAGTTTAACAAAGACAATGCACTGTTTTAGGGGGTAGATGATTATGAGGACAAAGAGACTTAAAATATCTACCGTAGTGATTTATTTTGTCATCACTATTGTGGCACTTTTTACACTTATCCCCTTTATTGTTGTGGTGTCTGGCTCCTTCACTTCGGAAAGAGATTTAGTTGTATATGGCGCCAGCTTGTTGCCCAGAAATTTTACAACAGCGGCCTATAGCTTTTTGATGGCGAACAGAGCAAGTATCGTTACAGGGTACCGCGTAACTTTAACTGTAACTATTGTGGGAACAGCTCTAAGTTTATATCTGACCACTACGTTGGCATATGTTATTTCTATAAAGACCGTAAAGCTTAGAAATACTATTGCGTTTTTTGTTTATTTTACGATGCTGTTTAACGGTGGTATTGTGCCGTGGTTTATTTGGATTGTACGGCACTTGCAGCTTAGAGACAGCATATGGGTTTTGATTTTGCCAATGGCAATAAATGCGTTTTTTGTAATGATTATGCGTACCAGTTTAGCCAGCTTGCCAGAATCCTTGCGAGAATCTGCAATAATCGACGGCGCTTCCGAGTTTAAGATACTCTATAAAATAATATTGCCGGTTTCTAAACCTATTATTGCGACAGTTACGTTATTTTACATGCTTAATTACTGGAACGACTGGTTCCACGCTCTATTCTTTATAGATGATAGAAATCTGGTACCTTTGCAGTTTAACTTGTATCGGATAGTTTCTAACCTGGCGTTTTTATCATCATCAGATGAAATTGCCCGAACTGCTGCGCAACATGTAACCCTACCCACCGAGAGTGTTCGGATGGCAACTGTGGTCCTAACAATCGGCCCTATTGTGTTTGTATACCCCTTTATACAAAAGCATTTTGTTAAGGGGATTACCATTGGGGCTGTTAAAGGATAATATCCATAATTAGTGCATGTGGGGTAAAACCCCCATAAAAAAGGAGGAAATGTATGAAGTCCAAAATGTTTAAAGCGTTAATGTTTCTAGTCGTTGCTTTGCTAGCCATGGCATTGTTTACTGCCTGTAGAAGCGAAGAAGACGAACCAGCTATTGACCCTGATCCACCTGCAACAGAAACACCCCCACCACAACAAGAAACACCTGATCCACAAGATGAAGTAGAAGAAGTGCCAGAGCAAAGAGATCTTGTTACAATCAGGTCCATTTTCCCAGGTGAAGCACCTGCCCGTATTGACGATGTTCTTGCAGAAATGAACATAAGGCTGGAAGCGGACCTCCAAACCAACCTGGAACTGACATGGTCCCCATGGTCTGACTATCGTACCCGTATAGAGTTGGGTATCGCTGCCGGCGAGCAAATCGACTGGATATGGAGCGGCTCTTCAGATATGCCTATCTTCTATGCCAGCCGTATTATTGTTCCCATAGATGAATATGTAGAGCGTTACGGTCAGCCCCTTCGTGACAATATTGCACCATTTTTCTTTGATGCAATGCGTATCGACGGGCAACTGCTTGGTATCCCAAGTACAGCCAACACCCCAACGGTTAACGTACACAACGCTGCCGTTTATCGTGAGGACTTAAGGGTTGCATGGGGTTTGCCGCCAATTAATACCATCGAAAACCTTGAGATGTTCTTTGAGGCAGTTTTAGAAAACGAACCAGGTATGTATCCACTATTGTCAAACAATTTCCAATTTTCTATGATGTTTGCATTTGGCACCGAGAGATTCCTTGGCGGTACTGGGGGAGCGGTTGCATTCCGCATCAATGATGACTTAAGTGTTGATGTAATGCCCATCCAAGAAGCAACCTCATGGTATGAAAGTGTACGCAAAATGTGGGAATGGAACGAAAGAGGATTTATCCCCACCGACATCCTTAACATGGAAGCAGGCAGTATGTTTATGCAAGGTATGGGCGCAGTATCCAACGGCTCTGCCATGTTTGCATCAGAAAGACAAGGCGAAATCTCTGCCAATGTGCCCAATGCTGTACTTGCAGACCAGCCTTTCCACGGCGACGGCCCAAAATGGCTTGGTGGTGTTGGCGGTAATGCTGTATATTTAACACCTCTTTCAGATCATGGCGACAGGGTTATCCAGTTCTGGGGTTGGATTCTTACAAACCAACAAAACTTTGACATCTTTACCTATGGTATCGAAGGCGTAGACTTTGAACTGGTAGGAGACAGAGTTTCTTTCCTTACCGATTATGCCGCCAGATTCCCAGGTTGGATGTTTAGAAACATGAACTTCCTGCGCTTTAACGAAGCCGTATCCGATGCGTATATCGAAGCTGTAAGAACATGGGATGCAGGCGCAATCGAAAGCCCATTGGCAGGCTTCACATTTGACCCTTCCAATGTTTCTACAGAGATGGCAGCCTTTGGCGGCGTATGGGGTGGTTTTTCACCGGCCTTTAACGCAGGGGCTGTAGATACAGATGTACTTCTTCCTACCTTTATTGCAGAAGCACAAGCAGCAGGGCAAGACAGAATTGTAGAAGAAGCTCGTAGGCAAGTTGAGGAATTCTTAGCAGCAAGGTAATTAAATTTATAGCTTTGACTTTGACGATTATGGCCATTCCACTCCAAAAGCGAGCCGAAGCGGCTTTTGAGTGGAATGGCTATGCAGGGGAACCTTAGGGTTCCCCTATGTCTTCGTATGAGCGTACATATTAGTTTCAAAATATATGCATAGGAGGAAGACGCGGTGAATGTAAACAGATTTTACAAATCATCAATAATTAAATGGAGCGTCTTTCTTACTTTGTTTTTGTCTGTAACAATTGCAGGCACTTCCATCTCACTGTTTTATTGGTACGAGCGTAGTAACATTGAACTATATAGTGAGACAACACAAGTCGCGTTAAAAAACGTATTTCGGGCTTTTGAAGCTTTTGAGTCATCTATCATGAATGTTGGGTTTCTAGTAGTTAATGACGCGGAATACAGGCGGATGATGGACGCAGACAGCGTGGACATGGCACATCATCTTGTGATACAGCAGCGATTAAACAGTTTAAGATTGATTAACTCGTCAATTGACTCTGCGTTTTTAATAAACCGGCGTGCAGATTGGGTTATCGGCACTCCCTTTCTTGATATGCAAGAGATTGCCGCTTATATTGATTTGCTCAATTACAGAATCCAAGGGGATGAAAATGCTATCATCAGAATCAACACCCATAGAGTGGATTTAAGCAATCGGGAAATGGATATTGTTACTTATGTTTTCTTTTTAAGGCGTTCTCCGCAGCATAATGATCCATTCTTGCTTATAAATATCCAGCACTCCGAATTTGCTAATATCCTGAGTACAATGGACGCTATCGAACGGGGCGAGTTGGTGGTCTTGGATGAGAGCGGCAGTATTGTTTTCGCACTGGATGAGACTCGGCTTTATAGCAGCTTCGGGCATGATTATGTTTTGGAGCAAATTGCTGCACAGGGGCCATACGGCTCTTTTCTTACCTCCCTAAATGGTGAGCGCTTTTTGATTACTTATGTAAAATCTGCTGCCACAGGTTATACATTTATTGCAAGCACACCTTATAGCACAGTCCGCAGTGCCGCCAATACCCTGCGAGGCAGGAGTATTATGGTAAGCTTTGCTGTGCTGCTTGCAGGGGTTATTGGCGCTCTTTTATTGGCGCGTCATTTTCATGCGCCTCTTAGGCGGTTAGTAGAAAAACATATCCTTAATAATCCTCAGCAAAAAGAGTGGATTGACTCTCAATACAGCAGCGAGTATGACCTAATCGATAAATTTTTTGAGGATAATTTTAATAAGTTCGTCTCTCTGGATAGTTTCATTGACGAGAACATCCCCATTGTAAGGCAGGATCATCTGAAGAAACTGTTGGAGGGGCAGATTAGGCTGGGCCAGGATTTCTCTCACAAGATATTAGAGGATATTGGCATTAAATTCGATCATGAGTATTTTCAAGTGGTGTTAATAAGTTTGGATAATGCCAAAGAGGCTAACTTATTGCCAATAAAACGTGAAATAGGAAAAATGGCGCAGGAAACTCTAATTGGTTACTGTGCATGTGAGACTTTGTGGAACACAACAAACGAAGTATTCGCCCTTATTTTAAATCATACCACTCAAGATATAGATAAAAACGAATTGGAAAGCCGGCTCCTAAAACTGCAAGAACAGATAAAAAATAAAACCAGTATATCTATTGCGGTAGGGTATGTAATACGCAACAGAGTCCATGATTCTAATAAAAACGCCGCAGAATTGCTTATGTACAAAATAAAATACGGCGGCAACACTCTTTTGACTTTTGAAAAAATCATAAAAGATATCGACGGAAATAACCAATTTCCAGAATTGGAATGCAACCAGTTAATCGCCGAGCTTAAAGGGCTTTCTACAGAGGGCTGTGCCGAAGCTGTTAAGATTATTATCCAAAATTTTTATCGATATAATATTAACGATATTATTCAATCCCTGGATCACATCCTGTATAAGGTGTTATTTGCCCTGCAAAATATGATTAAAGGCAAAGATGTACTTAGTAATCGGGATTTCTTTTACAATTATGAAATGCTGATGGAGTATAAATCCCTGGAAGAGCTGGAAGAGAAGGTAAATACATTTTTGGGTGGGGTAATAAGTGATTTTAGGCGGGCAATTAGCGAAAAAAATGAGGAAGAGTCCGATAGGGGATTAAAGCACATTTTAGATTTTATTAGAAATGATTACGCAAATCCGAGTTTGTCACTGGAGTATGTGGCTGATTATGCAAAACTAAGCCCATCCTATTTAGGCAGCATATTTTACGAAAGAATGGGCCTGCACTTCCCAGAATATGTGAGCCGATTGCGATTGGAAGCTGCCAAGGAGCTGTTGGTAAATTCTAGTGAAAGTGTTAATCATATAGCAAGGCTTGTTGGCTTTAACAGTGCTTCGTATTTTATTACGTGCTTTAAGAAATATACCGGGGTTACGCCGGCGAAGTTTAGGTAGGTGAAGTGTGAAAAATAAATTTCATGAAGGGATTTCGGCCGAAGGCATGTTAAAAAAAATGACACATAAACAGCGCTTCATTTCTGCAATGAATCACATCCAGCCCGAAGATAAAGTGGCAATGTTTGAGCTTGGGTTTCAAATTTACAATGAGTATGTAGGAGAAGACCCTACAGTTGGGCACGAATATGCAAAGCAGTCTAAGCTGGAGAAGGAACGAACATTAGGCAGAAACGCGGAAATAATGGTACAGGCAGCACATAAAGCCGGGCATGATGCAATACGAGATATTGGAGGCTATTGGGAGGTGTCCCCAGGGGTGCCGACCCTCTTATGGTTGCCGGAAGCAGAGGACAGGCTGGCCCAGATTAAAGCCATAAAAAAAGAAGCGGGTGACGAGTTTGCCATTGTTGGCTCTGTAGGAAGCTTTGTTGGGACAATCCCAGACGGGGCGCATATTAACGATTATGTAATGAGGATGTATGACGAACCAGAAGCGGTTTTGAAAGATGCCGAAGAATATTTGCAAAATATGATAGCAAAACAATGTAAGCTGGCAGAAGTTGGCGTTGATGCCGTGTTAAGCTCTAGCGATATAGCGTTCAATTCAGGGACTTTTCTCCCGCCGGCGATATTGGACGATATTTTCTTTCCTTATGTCACACGTTGGGCAGAAGAATGTAAAAAAAGCGGATTGCTATCGATACTGCACTCTGATGGCAATCTTTATCCTGTGATGGACCAAATTTTAGCAAGCGGTATAAATGCCCTTCAATGCATAGATCCTATAGCTGGGATGGAAATAGGCGAATGCAAACGCCGTGTAAACGGGAAGTTGACCCTTATTGGCAATGTGGATTGCGCTGTTCTTCATATGGGTACGCCCCAAGAAATAGATGCTCTTTGTAAAAATGTAATAGAAAGCGCCGGGGATGGAGCAGGTTTTATTTTTGGTGGGTGCAATGCAATATTTAAAGGGATAAGTGCAGAAAATTATCAAGTGATGGTTGACGCAAGAAATAAATATGGACGATGCTAATGCAATGTGTGATGCATCAATGTATCTGTTTAGCTTGTCGTTTATGACGAAACCAAAAAAGTAACGTTTGTAAAATGTATGGAGAGTTAGGACCTGTGTTCAATAACCGCAATGCCGAATGGGAATGCTGATTTTTCGCCAATCGAGGCGTGTCTGACGTAGCTTGCCCATAAAGGCAAGCAAGGAGGGCACAACGAAGAGTGGCGGAAAATCA
>Ga0123355_10018421_pt1 | contig 11073 bp, 12 predicted proteins | sample TergutEmb28metaG_3_FD_89872 | JGI IMG/M metagenome (GOLD analysis project Ga0123355, IMG submission 89872) | Embiratermes neotenicus P1 segment gut microbial communities from Petit-Saut dam, French Guiana - Emb289 P1 | ecosystem: Host-associated > Arthropoda: Insects > Digestive system > Gut ...
TGGAATTGATCATTCAAAAATGCGTTGAGCTTGGCGTGGGCGAAATCATACCCGTTCTTACGGAAAGAGTGGTTGCACGTATCAAAGACACAGGCAATAAAACAGCGCGATACCAAAAAATTGCTGAATCAGCCGCAGGGCAGAGTATGCGCGGTATAATACCTGTTGTACACCCGGCTTGCGCCTTCGAATCAGCCGTGCAAATGCGCGAAAACATCTTCACGTTGTTGCCACATGAACAGGAGCAAGATTTAAGCCTGAAATCAGAAGTTGAATACTTCGCCGATTCGAAGCGTATCAACATCTGGATAGGCCCGGAAGGCGGATTTACAAAAAAGGAAGTTACCGTTCTGCGAAGCATGGGAGCGATTCCCGTTACCCTTGGTAAGCGCGTTCTGCGCACCGAAACAGCCGCTATTGCGGCAATAGCGCAAGTCATTTGCCTCTGTGACTCATGAAGCATAACTAAATGGCGGAACAACTGGTATGGATCGACTTTGACCAAATCATCAAAATAAGGAACTTCACAGCATAGGGAGGAACACTTTGTTTTTTTCTAAAAAAAATAACCCTGTAATATACTTTGACAACGCCGCGACAACCCCGCAACTACGCTTTGATAACGACGTTATGATTGACTATGGCAACCCATCGTCACCCCACGGGCTTGGCCTTCAAAGTGAACGGGCGGTTGGCAGAGCGCGAGCATCCATCAGAGGGATATTAAATTGCCATGAAGGTGAAATAACATTCACGTCCGGTGGAACGGAATCAAACAATCTCGCGCTTATTGGATTTGCAATGGCGAACAAGCGCAGAGAAATTTGCATCTATGCCGAACCCTGGGAACACCCATCCGTTCTGGAACCCTTGCGCTATATAAAAGAACAGGGATTTGCCGAAGTATGTATAACAAACTTAGCTGAAGACATAAAAGTTTCCCATGAGATTAATCTATTTAGCATCTCTCATATTTGCCACGAAACAGGCCATATAAATGACATCAACGCCTTTGCCAACGCCGCGAAAGAAAAATACCCGAAAGCAATCATACACGTTGACGGAGTACAAGGATTTTGTAAAGAAAGTGCAGACCTAACCGGGATTGATATGTACACATTCAGTGGGCATAAGTGCCATGGGCCGGTAGGCGTAGGAGGGCTTGCCGTCAGGGGCAACATCAAATTATCCCCACTACTACACGGAGGCGGCCAAGAAAAAGGACTTCGCCCTGGTACAGAAAATGTGTCAGGAATAATCTCACTGGCAAATACCGCCAGCTCGCTTCATTCTGCACACGAAAGTAGCCGCAAACACGTTGCACAGATAAAATCAATAATCGAAAGCATTAAGGACGACATTCCCAATGTTTATGTCAACCAGCGTGACGGAGATGTTTCGCCATACATTCTTAACATGAGTTTCCTTGGAATCAGCGGTGAAACCCTGGTTCACGCCTTATCGGAGAAAGGCGTTTATGCATCCATGGGTGCGGCTTGCCGAAGCCGGAAGCGCGTAAAAACAGCCTTAGAACTCATGGGTTTCAGCGAAGAACGTACACGTTCAGCGGTGCGATTCAGCTTTTCGCACCTTAACACCCAGGAAGAGGCGGAAGCCGCAAAGGCCATAATTATTGCAACTGTAGAGCAGCTACGGCGAATGTTAAGATCTACGAAAAATGAAATGTGAAAGGTAGTGTAAGCTTGGAAACCAAAAAAGTACTATTGGTAAAATACGGTGAAATTTCATTGCGGAAGGGCAATCGGGCGCATTTTGAGCATAGGCTATTGGATGCCATTAGAAAAAACATCAGAAATATAAATGATGGAACTCTGCGAGTGTTGCGGGAGCAAGGCCGCTTTTTAATCGAAAATACCCAAGGCGACATTGACGCAAGCCTTATCCTGCCGCGCATACGTTATATATTTGGAATTACGGGATTTTGTCACGCCATTCAAACAACCCGTCGTGACATAGTAGACCTAGGCATAATCGGGCAAAAGTTTTTTGCCGCCCATTGTCCGAAAGAGGCAGGATCATTCAAGGTTGAGACAAAACGAAGCGACAAGCAATATCCGCTAACATCAACAGAAATATCAGCATCAATAGGTAACTATATATGGCGGTCGGAGCTTGGCTTAAAAGTAGACGTACACACCCCCGATATTACGTTGTGGGTAGAAATAAGAAACAATGTCTACTTCTACATTGAAAGCGAAGTCGGCGAAGGCGGATTACCCTACGGAACGTCCGGGAAGGGTGTACTTCTGCTTTCTGGCGGATTTGACAGCCCGGTAGCCGGATACCTGGCGGGGCGACGGGGAGTTGAAATCCTGCCGATTTATTTTCACTCACATCCCTTTGTATCCGAACGCGCCGCTGACAAAGTAAATGACATTTCTAAGGCACTTGCTCGGTTTACTGGGAAAATAAAGCTATGTACAATCCCCTTTACAGAGGTTCAGTTGTTTTTGCGAGATGAAACCCACCCGGAAAAACTAACGATTTTCTTAAAACGTGCAATGATACGCATTGCCTGTATGTACGCGGAAAAGGAAAAAGCCCAGTGTATCATTACTGGGGACAGCGTCGGGCAAGTTGCCAGCCAGACAATTCAAAGCCTGGCGGCAGTGAACTCCGCCGCAAACACAACAATTCTGCGGCCGCTTACCACCATGGACAAGCAGGATATTATCAACTGCGCTATCCGCATAGGAACATATCCGATTTCAGCGCGGCCTTATGACGACTGTTGCACACTATTTGTAGCCAAACACCCAGAAAGCAAACCTCATACCCCTGCCATTGAAAGAATTGAAACACGTCTTTTTGACAAGCTAGAGCCTCTGCTCTCAAAGGCATTAGAATCCGCAATGTACAGCGAATATTAATCGCAAACGAATTCCATGATAAATGATTACAACCATGGCATTTTGCGGTATAATTATAGTTAGACATATTCTTAGAAAGAAGGAACTTTTAATGCTTCGAAAAATCTGTTTAGCCACATTTATGCTTTTACTTGGGATGATCACCTTATCTGCTTGCGGTAATGATTCAGAACCCACTACACTACCACAACCCAACCTTGAAGACCCAACAAACCCAACGGGTGCATACGACGATGTCGCCGCCGTTCACTTTGATGGTGACTTTGAGACCATTCCTGACGAACATCTGCCTAATCTTGAAGGTACATGGTTTGAAACTCTCCGTACAGACTCGGTGGAACTGCTCCAACTAAGCCCCCTAACCCCCGGTGAGGAACTGGTGGTGCTGCACACTACCCTAGGAGATATTACACTGCGATTTTTCCCAGGCGAAGCACCCATTGCCGTTGAAAACTTCCTAACCCACGCAAGGGATGGCTTTTATGACGGTTTAATCTTCCACCGGGTTATTTCTGACTTTATGATTCAAAGCGGATGCTCGGAGGGTACGGGCATGGCTGGCCGAAGCATATGGGGGCATGATTTTGGTGTGGAACGCAGTTTCAACTTGCGTCATTTCCGTGGGGCATTAGCCATGGCTCATGCGGGCGGACGTATGGGGAGTCAGTTCTATATTGTACAAAGCACCGACATTGACGCGGGAACCCGTATGCGTTTTGAAATGGCTATAGAAGACATTGATGCGCCCATTGGTATATTCGACGATGGTTCGCGTCTCTATGTGAGAGACCTTCATACCGTAGAAGAGTTCGAACACTTTTTTGAACACGGCGGTACACCATTCCTGGATTGGCATTGGAACGAACAAGGACTGCCTCATACAGTATTCGGCCATGTTGTTGACGGTATGGATGTAGTAGACGCAATCGCTAATGTCCCCGTCATAGACCCGATAAATAATCACCGCCCCATTGATGATGTCATAATTGAACGCATTTCCTTTATAATTTATGGCTAAGGAGTAAACATGCTGTATTTGGATAATGCCGCAACAACCCCATTGCACCCCAAGGCACTTGAAGCCATGTTGCCTTTTTTTACAGAGCATTTTGCAAACCCGAACAGTGTGTATTCACCTGCGCGAAAAGTACGAGGGGCTGTTGACGAAGCGCGGCAAGCTCTGGCAACTGCCATAAACGCCGAACCTGGTGAAATATATTTTACCTCCGGTGGAACGGAATCGGATAACTGGGCAATCAAAGGTGTACTGGATTCCCGAGGCGGCCATATAATTACAACCAAAATTGAACATCACGGGGTACTATATGTCTGCGAACACCTGAAAAAACAGGGCTTCGATGTGACATACCTGCCCGTGGATGAGGATGGATTTGTTCATCCGGCAGCACTTGAAGAGGCAATTCGCCCTGACACGCGGCTTGTTTCCATAATCCTTGCCAACAACGAAGTAGGAACAATTCAGCCTATTTCGGAATTAGCAAAAATCACACAGAAGCACGGTATTCCATTCCATACGGATGCCGTGCAGGCTGTGGGACATATACCCATTGACGTAAATGAAATGGGTATACAAATGCTCGCCCTCTCGGCACATAAGTTTCACGGGCCTAGAGGAATCGGGGCATTGTATGTAAAAAAGGGAACTAAACTCGCGCCTATTTTCCAAGGGGGCGCACAGGAGCGCGGCCAACGAGCCGGGACTGAAAACGTTCCCGGCATAATAGGCATGGGGGTAGCCCTTCAAGCTTGCCTTGAGAACCTGCCCGCTGAACGTGCCAGAATAACCGCCATCCGTGACAGGCTTCTTATCGAAATCACCGAAGCTATCCCCCATGCCAAACTAAACGGTGCATTTGGCGACAAGAGACTTCCCGGTAACATAAATATTTCATTCAACTTCATAGAAGGTGAGTCGTTGCTTCTCCACCTGGACATGAATGGGTGTTACGCCTCAACAGGGTCGGCCTGTTCCTCTGGCGCGCTGGAGCCTTCCCATGTTTTAATGGCCATGGGGCTGAGTCATGAGCTTGCCAACGGCGCAATCAGATTTTCCCTGGGACGCAACAACACAATGGATGATGTGCCAAAACTAATGTCAATTTTATGCCCCGCAGTTGAGAAGTTACGGAGTATGTCACCGTTATATGACGACTACCTATCCACCCACCGTGCATAAAGGAGTAAGATATGGACTACAGCAAAGAAGTAATCGACCATTTTATGAATCCGCGAAATGTTGGAGAAATGGCAAATGCCGATGGCGTTGGTACGGTTGGTAACGCCAGGTGCGGCGACATAATGAGGGTTTTTCTTAAAATAGAAGACGGCGTAATTATCGATGCCAGCTTCAAGACCTTCGGATGTGGCGCGGCTGTGGCTACATCAAGCATTGCTACGGAAATGGTAAAGGGCAAAACACTTGAAGAAGCACTTACCATTACCAATAAAGCCGTAACGGAAGCACTGGGCGGACTCCCCTCCCCTAAAAAACATTGTTCCGTATTGGCAGAGGAAGCATTACAATCCGCGTTGTGGGACTATGCGCAGAAAAACGGCATCACCATCCAAGGGCTGGAACCCCCCAAGGAAAGCCACGAACACGCTCATGAAGATTAGACACAGTGCATAATATATGGTATAATAAACTAAATCGGACGGAGGGTAAGACATGCATCAGATAGGTGATAGGATTGTTTACCCGCTATACGGTGCCGGGGTCATTGAAGATTTGGAAAACAAGGACATTGACGGAGAGCTTCAGATATACTACGTGTTGAACATTCCAATCGGCAATTTAAAAATTATGATCTCGGCTTCGAAAGCGGAGAGCCAGCGAGTACGTCCGGTTCATGACAGGGAAGCGATAGTGGGGTTTCTTTCCGGCGCATTGGATATGGATGTTGACATGCCCGACAATTGGAACCAACGTTACAAGGAAAACATGGAGCGCATCAAAACCGGGGAGTTAACTCAAGTGGCAGTGGTGTTCAACAGCCTGCTGCTACGCGAACGGGATAAAGGGCTATCTACTGCCGAAAAAAAAATGATGACTACCGCAAAGCAAATTATTCTATCAGAGTTGATACTTTCCATGGATATCGACAGAGTCGAGGCTGAAGACATTTTGGACAAAACTTTCAGGCAATAATTAAAAGCCGCACCTTTAGCCAGCCTATGGCTAAATTTTGCGGCTTTTTCACGTCTAAAAAATTATATTTCCGCAGAAGGGATTTTTATTATGACCAGAAACATCACATTACACATTGAGGATGACTATGATGCACTTAGCATAAAGGCCGCAGATATTTTTGCGGTACAAGTTAATGCATCGCCCACGGGTGTCTACGGATTTGCCACAGGGTCAAGCCCCATTGGAATGTACGAAGAACTAAAGCGTATGCACACACAAAATGAAGTTGACTTATCGCAGATTACAGCTTTCAACCTGGATGAATACTTCCCAATTCGGTCAAACGACAAGCAAAGCTATAGATATTTTATGGCACATGCCCTATTCAATGGAATCGGCCTTCCCGAAAACAAGCGTAACATCCCCCATGGCGAAGCTCCCGACCCAAAGGCTGAATGCATAGCCTACGAGCAAAAAATTGCGAATTCCGGCGGAATTGAAATGCAGATTCTTGGAATCGGCAATAACGGGCATATTGGGTTTAATGAACCGGCAGATATTTTTGCCGGAGCTACCGGGTTAGTGCAATTGGCAGAGAATACAATTCAAAGCAATGCCCGCTTCTTCGAAAGCATGGAAGACGTACCGCGCTATGCCCTTACTATGGGAATTCAAACTATAATGATGGCTCAACGGATTATTATGCTTGTTAGCGGTGAGGCTAAGGCCGAAATTTTGCGGGATTCGCTTATTGGGCCGATTACCCCCCTTGTGCCTGCTTCTGCACTACAACTGCACCGGGATGTCACCATTGTGGCGGATAAGGCTGCCGCCAAGTATCTGTAATTAATGGCATCTGGACTAAAAGCAAGTTCCTTCGTGCGCCAGGCTTCTATTCTTGCTGGCGCATCGCTTTTTGTGCGCCTTTTAGGATTCGCCTACCGTATTCCCCTTACTAATTTTATTGGTGACGAGGGGAATGCTTATTACACCGTGGCTTATTCTGTTTATACCTTTGCTATGGCTGTTTCCTCTGGGGCGTTTATTGCCGCTGTTTCAAAGCTTACAAGCGAACGCATTGCACTGGGGCAGTTCCGCAATGCCCATGAACTTTTTAAGACGGCAATGAGACTAGCCATGGGGTTAGGTTTTGTTGCCGCCCTTATTATGTTTTTTGGAGCGCGTATTATCGCCGAGCAATTGAACTTGCCGGAGGCTTTTTATGCCATTAGGGCATTAGCCCCCGCTGTGTTTCTTGTTTCTATGTTGGCGGTTCTTCGTGGGTACTTTCAGGGGATGAAAACTACGATTCCTACGGCCACATCCCAAATGGTGGAACAGGTTTTTAAGGTTGCATTCAGTGTTCTGTTGGCTTTTATTTTTTTAGATGCGGCCTCTGTTGAACGTTCCGCCGCCGGAGCCTCTGCCGGAACTGTTGTAAGCGTACTTTCTGCCCTTGGGGTGGTTGGTTTTCTCTATTCCGTTATTGCTAAAGATTTAAAGCGTAGGGCGGATGCGGACACAAAGCGGCGAACCTTCGAAAGCCGCAAGTATCAAATTTCTGTTCTTTTCCGTACCGCACTTCCTATTATTGTGGGGCTTGCCATTGCCGCCGTGGGCAATATGATTGATACCAGCATGGCCATGAGTAGGATTACTGCCTACGGCGCGTTCACGGAAGACGAGGCTACTATTTTAGTGGGGCAGTTTACCGGGAAGTTTATTCTACTGACCACATTGCCCGTTTCATTATCCCTGGCTTTGTCGTCGGCTGTTATCCCAGAGATTAGTTCATCTGCGGTAACAAAGGACTATGATGGGGTTCGGCATAAGACCAACATGGCTATGCGATTGTCCATGGTAATTTCAATTCCCGCTGTGGTTGGGCTTTCGGTTTTATCTGATCCTATTGTGGCACTTCTGTTTCCTCGTCACCCCGGCGGCGGTGAACTTTTGCGCTATGGCGCAATCAGCATTATCTTTTTGGCTCTGGTTCAGATTCTTACCGGGGTCATGCAGGGCATCGGGCAAGTTGTTATTCCCGTTATCGGTATGATTTTCGGCGTTGTTGTGAAAATTCCCATTAATTATGTACTAATGTCTATTCCTTCGATTAACATTCTTGGCGCGGTTATTTCTACTATTGTTTGCTTTGCCGTAGCAACCGGGCTTAATTTTTATTTCCTTTACCGCATAACGGGAATTTTGCCTGAAGTCGGTAGTATGTTTATTAAACCAGGCATCGCCGCCGCCGGGATGGGGCTGGTTTGCTATGCCATTTACTACACGACGGCCATTTTTATGCCAAACGCATTAGCGACGCTTATTGCCCTGGCCGCCGGAGGCTTGGCGTACATTGTACTGATGGTATTAATAAAAGGCTTCCGTCAAAAAGACCTGGAAGCCCTTCCCCTACCCCGCAAACTACGCAGGATGATTAGTGTCTAATGTGTTGCATTTACGTTAATTGGTTTTTCCGGTTTCAGCCCCACTGCGAATGATACAATACGCCCTGGGAACTTTGATACATATCTGTTGTATTTTACAAGAACTTCGTTAAATGCCCTGACGGCTCGTTCTATTTCGTGAGAGTTTTCCGTCAGTTCATCTTTTAGTTCGCTGTCCACGGGTATAGCGGTTATAGCCTTGTGTAGTTTGTGCATAGACTTTAATATTTGGCGGACTTCCCTGCCAGAATATTTTATGCACCTTTCCTTTAAGTCTTGGGAATCTTCAAGTGTGCTGGCTATGTCATATATTATTTGCAGACGGTCATGTATTAGTTCTTCAAGTTCTTTGAAGCTGTCGTCTACAGCCCCGCGCAAAAATAACAGCCTCGAATGCAGGAGCAATGCCCCCACACTCACCAGCAACGCAATTATTGAAAGTAGCCCAAGAGATGAGATCACAACAGACCTCTTACCATGGCTGAAATGTGCGCCGGGGTTGTTCCGCAACACCCGCCCATTATTGTAACGCCCTTTTCTTTGGCTTGGCGCATTAAACCTGCAAAAGTTTCCGGGTCTAAGTCATAGCCGGGAATGCCGTCTGCATCCACTGTAGGCAGTCCGGCATTTGGTTGCAGGATTATTGGTTTGTCCGTGGCAGACAGTAAAGTTTCAACCAATGGCATGTAGGCCGACGGCCCAAATCCGCAGTTCATGCCTACTGCAATTACTCTTGGGTGATTAAGCGCGGCAACCATATCTGATATACTTGCGCCATACATTGTGCGCCCGTTTTCATTAAAGCTCATGGTTGCCATTACGGGCAGACCAATTTCTGCCGTTGCTTCCACGGCGGCCTTTAACTCGTTTATATCCATGATGGTTTCAATCAGGATAAAATCCGCACCGCATTCTGCCCCGGTTCGTGCCGCCGTCGCATAAACATCCCGGCATTCCTCATGCGAGATATCCCCGTAGGGTTCCAGCATTAGACCTGTTGCACCCAAATCCATTGCGATATAGGTCTTTGAGTTGTCACAGGCTTTCTTTGCTATTTTAATAGCAGTTTTTATGATTTCGGCGGCGTTGTCGTGCTTGTGCTTGTATGCCCCAAAGGTGTTGGCGGTTATTATATCCGCCCCGGCACTAATGTAGGCACGGTGAATCTCCTCAACTGCTTCCGGCGCGGTTAAGTTTGCAAGGGCTGTGTCTCCTTTAATTCCACGCTTGTACAGCTCTGTTCCCATTCCGCCGTCGAAAACTAATCTCTCTTTTTTTACCGCTTCTAATATTGTCATTTTTGTTCATCCTCCTCTTGTTGGGTATAGTATACTCCACTTAGGCGAATACTACAAAAAATAGTCCTCGCAATATAAATCCAGGGACTACATTAAGGAGAAAACTATGGATAACAAAAATGCTATTCCTACTAATTTAGGCTTGCAGCAATTCGCCATTTCTAACAAGGATTTCGAAAAGCCTCTTTTCGAGTCAATTGCTATTTCAGATGATAGCTACGGCCACGACCCTCACAGCAATGTTGCCATTCCTTCACATATGGCCATTAACGAAGCCAAGGATTGGGTGGACAATGGAAGCAAGTTGTAGATAAGTCCCGCTCCATCCAAAATATAATCATTGTCAATGGGAAGTAATTTGCATATAATGAGGGCATAGTAATTATTGGTGGGCTGACACCATAAACAATCCGAAAGACTTGCCGGACTTAGGATGCCGGTAGCCGACAGGTGGCGATAAGCCTGTGAGACTTGCCGAACTTCGGGTGTCGGTAGCTGGCGGACAGCGATAAAATCAGTCATTGAAGGGGAGTATCGCAGACCTGCGGGGCTGTTGCTCCCCTTCAGAATTTTTTTTGAGGATGAATGGTATATGCCCGCAAGGACAAAGTTGGAAACCGTTAGAATAATTCAAGATTGTGCCATACTATACAAAAAGAATCTATCCGGTAAAAATTTGCTATTCCTTACCACCTATGACAATACTGCCTTGTGCATTGAAGCCTTATTCATGCCGCACAATTTTATGCACCTTACTGGTGTAAAATCGCATCTGAACAGCGAGTTGTTTTATAGAGCAGCATCAAGCCGAAGATTAAGCGTTCAAGATATTACACTTTCGCAAGATGGCACTGTTGATTTGAAATTAGACGCGCTACCTCAACTTATGAATATACATACGACAGCTCGCATGGTTGGCGATTACGATAATTCCAAACCACTTTTAATAGCGGACAAGTTCGCCGGAACAATTGCGACTGCTATGGGTTTTATAAGTGTTAATGGTTTTTATATACCGAATACGGCACTCAAAAAAGACGTTCGTGATATAACAACACGAGCCACACGCCGGAAAGTAGCGGCGATATTTGTAAAGCAACGACGAGATGCGCAATATATGATGCTGACATATATTGCCAGAGGCGTGACGCTTGATGATATTATTGGGTCTTTCTAAAAAAATGTGGTTGACATAAGCGAAAAGGCATAAAAAGCTAAGGACTACGAGCAAATAGGCAAAAACTAAGCAGCGCGGCGTGTTGGGTCGGACTGTTGCTGCTTGAACA
>Ga0123355_10018422_pt1 | contig 11073 bp, 6 predicted proteins | sample TergutEmb28metaG_3_FD_89872 | JGI IMG/M metagenome (GOLD analysis project Ga0123355, IMG submission 89872) | Embiratermes neotenicus P1 segment gut microbial communities from Petit-Saut dam, French Guiana - Emb289 P1 | ecosystem: Host-associated > Arthropoda: Insects > Digestive system > Gut ...
TAACTCAACGAATTAGTCGCAAGCTCCTGAGGATGGATGTCTTAACATCCGAAACATGTTGAGCACTGAATAAAGTAATAATAAAACAAGTGTCATCAAGTTGGTCTCTCTTTACTCAACTATCAAGATGATGCGCGGTCCAATAAACATAAGATGGAGGTACGTAGTTTGTGCCCTATTTTAATCAATCATATTTGTTATTACAAAAACGGAAAATCAAAACCAATAAAGACATACACTGTTTACTGCACTGATTCGAACATGAGATATTGTAAATACAGTAACCATTTACTATCTCCATGGAACAGGGCAGTCTTGAGAACCTAAGAGTTTCTTAGCCCGTCAACACACCCACCGCATTTTCTGAAACCCCAAGGCCATTTACCACCTCAAGAGGATCACATCTGTAGTCCATATCATGAGCTAGATGAATATACCAATTTTCTTAAACCACTTCTTTAAAAACCAGTCTTAATATTATCCTACCATTTACGCCTACTTCCGACATGTCGTGTCTTTCCATTTCGGTTTACTGCAAGAAGATTTTATGCATTTCTCCTGTCTACCATTCGTACAACGCACCAAACTCATCATATTGCCTCCTTTGACTATCACAATAATATCCGTCAAAGATTATAAATCATGCAGTTCCTCATTATTCAATTTTCTGTAGCATCCGGTTCGTTCCTTCTAGTCTTCTCGTTTCGTCGGAGAACAGGAAAATTGTATATGGCAGTATTCGGCAGTGGATTCCATTTTCGTTTATTGTAACTTCGAGGTCTGAAATCAATCATTAACTGTGATGTTATCACATTTATAAAGTCACAGTATAGCACAGCTTATTATCATGACGATTATTCTTTTGTGCTGCTTATTTGGGACGGTGTGTTATGTCGCTGAGCGATACTTTGCTACAATACTTTGCTCGACAATACTTGTACAGTCTCTGGTGGGCAGTCAAGTTTTCGATTGTTTGTCAGTGCTTGAAATGGCGTTCTTATGCTGGTCCAGTTCTCACACTTTCCTTCTCTGATCTACTTTCAGCTACATGATCTCCCGCAAAGTTTCCTGTGAGTGCAGATAATCATATCAAACCTCTTCTGTCCCACTTTGATACAGTACAGAGACTACCCATTAACAGACGCCTGCTGCAAACTGAAAGTTGCCCTTCTTTACCACTGAAAATTAATTTCAAAGTGTATCAAAATCTCTCTTAATTCGTCAAGATATGTTTAACGCAATGTTACCATGCACTTGTTTCCCGATTAACCGCATTTTTCGGAATGCCGTAAATATCAAACGTATTAAGTCCTTTATTTGTTCAACTAATGCACACAAATTATTACAAAATTGTTAAACAGTTAAAATCATTTAAAATTATAATAGTTGCTCCAACATGTTTCGGTTTACATAAACCATCATCAGGCTGCTCTCAGACTGTGCTTCACTAAAGTTACAATATTGACTTCGGTTGCATATCGTTATTTGAAGTTATCGGTATTGTGGCTGAATATTTTGTTCAGTCCTGTTTTGCGTGTGCGATCGCACACGCAAAACAGGACTGAACTTCAAATAATGATATGCAACCGAAGTCAACATTGTAACTTTAGTGAAGCATAGGCAGAGAGCTCCCTGATGATGGTTTATGTAAATCGAAACATGCCGGAGCAACTATTATAATTTTAAGTGATTTTAACTGTTTAACAATTTTTTAATAATTTGTGTGCATTAGTTGCACAAATAAAGGACTTAATACTATCAACATGCACGGTGCAACTACGAAGATTATCAAATGTATATTTCTACTATTCTTTGCAGACTCTACGGGAATCGAACTGCAGTCAATGGCTCGTTACACCTTACCATTTAGTTGCAAATATTCTCCGAAATACTTCGAAAAAAGAGTGGTTGTGAAACCGTTAACACGCCTGAAAGAAAACGAATGAACCATAATATCTCTACAACGTTCTTCTAACAATATACTATGTTTTCTTAGTGCCGCGCCGTAATTGCTATTTTCCTGCAGCCAGTAATGAAAGACGCGCAAATCTGTTATAAAAAAGCGACAAAGCCGGCACTTAAGTTTCATATCCTAACAAGATGGGTGGTGGCAATATATCTTGAAGATGCAATCAAGATTGATTAAAGCAATTTTTATTTAGAAAATAAAAATATGAAAGCAAAAAAAATCCATAAAAACAAAATTTAACTTTCAGTTAAATGACGGTATCTACCTAAAGATTCAACGTAGGTACGTAGAAGTTGGTACGAGAGCGGTTCGTAAGAATGCCTAAAAACCATACGAGCAAAATTGTTTCCAGGTGAACATCTACAAACTTGGTGACGGTGCAAACTTACACGTTGTATGGAACAGAGACTGGACGTAGAAGAGATCTGCAATAAGTCCTTCATAAAACTAATATTAAATAATAATAATAATAATAATAATAAAGAGCCAAAATTTTGTACACTAGGGAAGCAGTTTTAGGAATTCAGGGCTAAATTCATTTTTAGCTTGCTGACAAGCACTATTTTACCAAATACGACTGGCAGTTGGACTAACAACGTGGTAGGCCTATTGCCAACAGTTATTTTCTCCTTCTTCTCCAGTGCATAAGACAAATGAGCAACCATCTATTTTGTTACGTGTAGGCTTTATCTCATCCTTAAATCATGTGCTAACTGGATGGTGTAAATCAGGATTACTGTCGTTCCAAACGCTCGAAAGATAGATTGACCGCAACACCAGTCTCCCACGTACCTCAGTGGCAGTTCCAAACTTAGCATGTTTCGTTTGCTTACAGGCGGCAGGTTAATACGAACAACAGTTCGTGCTATGTCCAAACATAATAAACAGTACATCCCAACCATTTGTCTTACAGACGATGAAATAACTCAACCCACCATTCAGTACATTTCTTTATAAACATTCCGAACCAACTACTCTGGAAGAATGTTTCGGATTTTAGTACAGCTGCGACCTATTTTCGCTCCTACGCTTAGGGGCCACAAAATACGCGAGTAATAGAAAGATCGTATTTCTAAGTCTGCATGTTTCGGCACACAAACTACTAAGCCAGTTTTGGTTATTAGTGGTAGACTAAATTGTTTATTTTAATTTTCCCTTTAAAATATCAAGATGATTCCCGAATTTGGAAAATAACTACAGTGAATCTGAGAATGTATTTAGATCAAACTTTTCGCCTGAGCCGTGTGTCTGAGAAGGTTGCCTTAGAAATTACTGAAGAGATTTTGATTAAATTTGGTTTTGGTGACGATAATAAATGCCCAATTTTAATCCACATCCTACATAACACATGCGAGATCTCGTACCCACTTCACCTCTTACCTCCCCACTGTATACAACCCACATAAGTTTAGTATAACTGCTTACCAAGTTTTTCATTTCTCAACCTGAAGATGGCCAATGTAAAGTGCCGAAACATGTTGTTATTTATGTAATAAATTCTATACATATCTCTACCATCATATAGTTGTGTTAGACAAATACATACTCTCCAATCTAGTTTAATTATAAACACAACGGGGATGACAAACCATATGATTTCTCTATATGCTTTGATGATCTTCACAAGAACAAATTTACCTTGACCTGCATGTTTTCCTGTACCTTTACCTTCACATTCTCAAACTCCAATCAGGGTAAATTTTAACTTAAGACTATGGATTCTAGAACGAACACCTGTTAATTGGCGAATGATGGATCGCCAATATTCATATCACGGATTTTCTTTATCAGTTGGCAGGACAGACATCAGTCTTTTCTGTGTACTCTAAAGTACACATGTGAAGTATTATTAATTCGGCCAACTGTTGCTGTAGAAACCAACTTGATGTCTCAAATAAGCCTTTCCTCTTCAGTGGCCTATTGATAAGTTTCTATTATCACAATCACATTTATCCCTCCCAATGAGACCAATATTAACTTTAACTGGTTCTTTCCGATCTGAAACATTGCTCGTAATGCAGGAATCAGACTCGTCCAAAGTTCTGGGACTGTGAGGATCACATCACACTGTCAGATCTGCTCAAGCCTTCCACGAAGGGTTTCAAATAACGTCGTTAACGTCATAGGAAACAAGGCAAATACAGTGGAATTACCATCTAATTATACTGTTATTTACCGCCAGCCTTGACACAAGCTTTTTCCACTTAACCCTTTGACACCTATCGACCCTTATAGTGGTCGTACCGCACCGCTAACCTCTAAACGTCGCATATTTATATATTTATTCAACAAATACAGGTACTGAATATTTTAAACATAGTATATACTCTCCGTTTTTTTCTCTTCAAAATGCAGTTTGTTTCATAAATCTAACGTATTTGGTTCCTGCTTTATTCACATTTTATATACAGAGTGTGCTAAATTTAAAAAAATTATTCCGGCGCCAAAGGTTAACTGACTTGTGTAGTGCCGTCACAACTTTCTTGCTTTAGGACTATCGTTTTATAATAGACTTGTTTATTTATTCATTCATTCATTTAATTATTCATTCATTTATTCATTCTGTAGTCTGTCTGTTGGGAGGTCCAAAGCCTCTTCCAGAGCAAGTAACGTCTTCTTCGTCGTCTTTCTGTCACTTCTGTCCTTCTCTGTATCTTTACTTCAATAATGTGTTTTAGAAGGCAGTTCCTAAGTAAGATGTGACCGATTATTGTTTGTGAGATATGCCTCTCCTCCTTGATTCTGTGTAACACTTCTTCATTGCTCACATGTTTGGTCCAACTGATTTCGGTCCTTCTCCAGCACAACATTTAATTTTTTGTTCGGGTATTTCTGATCTACTTTCCGAAGTGTCCAAGTTCCAGCACCATGCAAAACTATACCCCAAAAGCCGCACTTTAAAAGAATCTTCCTTAAATTTAAGTGCAATTATCTGTGGTGAAAAGAGTCTTCTTTTTGAATGCTGTTTTTGCCATGGCAATCCTGCATTCAATTTCACTATTTTATCTTGCATTAGGGTTCTAATTTTATGACGATGCTTAAGCCCGGCGTAAGCGCTGAGCTAATGTTGATCTGAGTTCAGGCCGCGTTGTAAATGAGGTCTTGGTTTGTTTTGAATGTTCCGCAACCTGTGTTATTAGCAAGTGACTGAAGTGCTGGGACAACCTATCGGTCCCGTCTTCAAGAGTGAAACAGTCCGAACTTTTGGACTGATTGACTCTTGAAGATGGGACCGATAGACCGTACGAAACTTTGGTAACCAACTACACATCAACACTGCATAACATCCCAGAAGAGCGAAGACCTAAGCAAGCCTGCTCACTTGTACGAACCAGCAAGTTCTCCGTGTCATAATTTGACAAACCCGTATGAAGCTCTTTGAGCTGGGGTACCACGGAGTCTTATCCGTGGATATCAAATTATCGGAGAGACTAGCTTCGTTTGTATTTGAGATCGAAGCACTTTTCTCCAAAACTAATTGTCCGCCGATAAAATTACATCACTTATTAGAAGCCCTTAATAAGAATACCAACGGCCATGAAAACCACCAAATCTACGGTACGGTATATTTCAAAGCAATATTCTGTAGTACTGGGGACCACGGTAGCACAGTGGTTAATGTGATGTGCTACCAATCGGAAGGTCGCTGGTTCGATTCCAGATGGTGTCATTGGAATCCTTCCGATCGCACTATGGCACTGGGGTCGACTCAGCCTCTGACACAAATGAGTACCAATAGTATTTCCTGGGGGTAAAAGCGGCCGGTGCTTAAGGCTGACAAACTTACCACAATCCCGGGCCATTGTCACGTAATCTGGGAATCTAAACTTCCTGGAACCCTCTGGGAATCTCGGGCCTGTAATGGGACTGATTTACCTTTTTACTCTGCATCATTATTTTGTATTCAGTAGTGCTGGTGACACTGTCCCTGAAAAACAGCTGTAGAATTCGATACGTTCCATCTAGAGTTGTAGTCTCTATAGGCACATCTTTCATTGAAATATGAGATCCATTGTGAGGCCTTTTGAAGTTATGATTTCACCATGTTAACATTTTTTGGCAAAGAGACTTAGGGACCAAATGAAGCACAAGTCACGTAGTGCTGCCATTTTATGTCCTCTTCTTCATCATCGTCTTCCTCCATGGATTAGGTCGTTTGACCTGTTCCGGCATCGATGCGTTGCCATCATTTCCTGGGGCGTCCACGATCTCTTCGTCCTCGGGGTTTGTAGTAGAGGGCGTGTTTCGGGAGTCTGGTGTTATCCATTCTTTCAAGGTGGTTGATCCAATTTTGTTTGTATTTTGTTCTTACATCTTACATTCCAGGGATGTCTAGTTCTTTTTTATGATTTCCTCTTCTTGACTACTATAAATAATGCACAGTCCTAAACAACGTTCACCAACAATCATAAAACATACGCAATAACAAATACGAGGTGGTTCAAATATGACCGGGACTGACTGCGGCTTGTTTACACACAAATCAGTCCCGGTCATATTTGAACCACCTTGTGTTATTTCTCGAACGAGGTAATATGCCACAGCAATGCCTCTGTATACACAACGAAACTCAAGCAAACCGCAGACCTACGAAATACATCGTAGCTTTCAGCTAATTCAAAAGCGCCATTCCAAAGAATAAGTGAATCCAGAACTTACGCCTCACCTATTATAAGTGAGACAATACAGGAGCCACATCTGAGCAGAAAGAAAACTCATATTTTTGTCATTATTTTCTACCTAATTTTGTTCACTTCTGTTTCATGGTGCACCGTTATAGTTGCCTATGATGTGAATATACCGGTCTGCTTCCAGTCTTATAATGGTAATTCCCTTTACAAGCAGCGCCATCCAATATGCTATGTCATGATCCCTCGTACAACGCGTGGTTAGGAGGGCTGGTAACAGCGCTTTGGGCAAAACCCGAGCTGTGTTACACGAACGTACGTGGATCCATATGGATTGAACCTTCCTCCACTTACGATGCGTACATTTCCTAACATTTACACACTGCGTGTGTAGCTGATGATGCCAGTTTCCTCGTCGGTTGATTTTACAGGTGTTTGTTTAAATTGTGGAGGGATCGGAAATCCCCCCCCCCCCTTCCCACATTTAATAACTTTCAACCATATATATATATATGTGTGTGTGTGTGTGTGTGAGATTTTGAGTGTGTGTCGGCTTCGGTGGTCTAGGGGTAGCGTGCTGGCCTTTAGTACCCAAGTTTGCGGGTTCAACCCCGGCCGAAGCCGTCGGATTTTTGGGGCGAAAAATTCCTCAGCACGCCTTCCTTCGGAGGGGAAGTAAAGCCGTCGATCTCATGTCGTAGATTTGCGGCATGTAAAAGATCCCTAAATTTAGGTGGAAGTGGGAATTTAGGCAAAGTTACTACCGGGCATCTTTCTCGCCCACAGTTCAGCTGCTAGGATCTCTCGCGTCGTTGCGGACGGAGACACTTGGCGGCTAAAGTGGGAACGTCTAAAGGCGGGGGAAAGCAATGGCAAACTACCCCCAAGTACTTTCCCAGGATGCAGTGTGCCAGAGCCATACCGGTCACATGATTGGGCTCTGGTTCCTGCCAAGCCCGGCCTTCAAGGCTGAATACTAATGAATGAATAAAGCTTAATATTTTGTGTAGATATTGTATAACGGACAGAAATTTATATACTTTTCAATCATTTACATCGAAATGGATTTACAACTAACAGTTATCAATTGCGACATTTTAATTGACAGTATCATCAGGAAATGCATATTGTATAATTTTACTCGCCCTGTGTATCAAGGCCTGCAATTTGGAAATGAGAATTTTAACTCAGTCGGCTCATCGGAGCATGCGATGGCGCATCTTAAGAATTCTGTCCTTCTAAACAGATCATTTTATCAATAAGCAATCAACAAGTCTTTGCCGTTTTGCATGTCTCACTGGCTTTGATGCTGATTTAAAGCAGATAAAAGATAAATATTTCGAAGTTAATCAAGCAAGAGATGCACGGCACAGGAAGCATTAACACATTTTCTGCTGTTTTCTCTTAAGTTAATCTCGTCCACCTCATTTTGCACCTAATATTTCTAGACCTGGCTGAATGCTAATTATCCTGTTTCATATACCGATTCTGAAAAAATAAAATAAAATTTGCTCAGTTTATGAACGCTGAGATTGAGGCGCAGCTTCTTACAGTTTCGTACATAGGAGACATTCTTCTGTAACCAGAATACCGGAACGAATTTAGAGATGGAAGAAAATTTTCCTCCGAAATGTTGGGACCTACTTGCCAGGCAGCATAGTGTCACATTCCAAAATACAATCAAACCTCGGTTCACGAACTTAATTAGTTCCTGAAGGTCGTTCGTAAACCGAAATGTTCGTAAACCGAAACTATTTTCCCCATAGGAAATAATGTAAAATGGATTAATCCGTTTCTGGACCCAGACGATTGCTTATTTAAACTGTTACAACAGTACTTTGTGCACAACTTCTTAACCAAAAATCAATGGAAACCATTAAATCTATCGCAAAAAAGATAAACACAACACTAAGTAGATCAAATATAGACGAAAACTTAATTTCGTTTTACCGTACCTGTATGGAGGAGAGATGGCGGCGTAAGTGGAAGGTGGTGATGAAGTGAAATGTTATTGTTTGGAAGGGGATTCTTTTTCTTTTCTCTGTCTCTTGGCACCACTCGACTCTGTTTCAGACCCACTGGGCCTCTGTCTCATTAAAAAGTTGTCCCGTTTGATTTGTTTTTGTCTACGTTTTGACGGCTTGCGTGTTCGTAACTCGAGACACATTACGTCATCCGAGACGCTTTGTGTTCGGAAAATTTGTTCGTGAACCGAATTGTTCGTGATCCGAGGCTTTCGTGAACCGAGGTTTGACTGTACAATGGTCTACATAGTAATCGCCATGGAACATTTCGCCACATTTAATTATCCTTGCACTAAGTTCGATCAGAATCTGTACAACAGTTTCAGAAACGACACGTTTAAACAAACAAGACCTCCTCTATATGTATTCATTAACCTTTTGGTGCCGGAATTATTTTTTTTTTTAATTTTAGCACACTCAGTAAATAAAATGTAAATAATACAGGAACCAAATACGCTAGAATTATGAAACAAACTGCATTTTGAAGAGGAAAAAACGGAGAGTATATACCGTGTTTAAAATATTCAGTACTTATATTTGTTAAATAAATATATAAAATGCAACGTTTAGAGGTTAGCGGTGCGGTACGACCACTATAGGGGTCGATAGGCGTCAAACGGTTAAACACTACGTAATGAAAGCACATACACTATATCATTCTTCCTGACGTACAGCAAATATTATTTTCGTGGTGAGGTCTTAGTTAAAATATTTTAAGTTTTTATGCTAGATGTGAAATTTAAAAACACGCTTCTGGAAGCCTAACTTCGTAGCTGTTGTCAAAGACGCACTTTAAGTTGAATGTTGCTACGGACTGACTGAGAGAGGTTATCGACAGGGCCGTAAGAGATAGGAGAAGTCAAGGGTTTGTTCGTGCTAACTGACGTAGCTTCAAGAGAGATAGTTACAGGATTATTTTGGTTTAAAATATCCTGCCCAAACGCGTTATGGCAACCTCGAGGCAGTCTCAAGACCCAACACAACCACTATACTGATATTTCAGATAAATATAGACCAAGTCATTCACACTAATTGGTTTAATTATTTTTATGTTGACCTTTTATCTTATCTATCATAATTATTTATTTATACGGTTTATAACTGGTACTTTACTAGTTAACAAATTTCTTAATAAGTTACCAATTTTAATTCGCCACACCTTCCAGGTGCGAGCAGCTGTTTGTCGCTAGTCATATGACTCGGCAGGGAACGGGGAATCCCCTGCGTTAAGGGCTATATTTCCAGCATATTTTGCGTTTTCCTGCAGGCCCTGTACCTAAATGAGGGACTGCAGTTTGCCTTCATTGTATTCTCTTACACAGGCAGCAAATTTTAGCGTCCTTAAAAGGGGCAGTGTTGAATATGTTCACTTGTTACCACTGACAGATGAGGCGACACTGAGATGGTAAAAAGCTTCTTATACTTTGAAGGCGGCTGTCGTTTTACGAAGCGCCTCTCTTAACATTTAAAAAGCCCCACCATTCCCACAGTTGATTCATTTGTTGTGCATGATTGACACCACAAAGAACAGTTTTATTTCACAGACATTAACTGGTTGGCTTTTAAAACCCAGTGTGATTTAGTGACAGTGACTGAATGACTATATATTATTTACACTAATTTTATCATTCAAAGGAGTAACGGAGTCTGTAGTAAGAGCGAAATCTGACCTAAGAAATTACAGTAGTCGATCTCCTCGTGTAACGCCGTGCTGTATTACATGACAAATTGCAAGTCCTTTTGTAAAACTCACGTTCTTGCAATTTAGGTTTGGCAATGATAATTTTATTTTAGTATTAACAAGTCACGCAACCTACGTACAAACGAAACAATCACGCGAGTCCGCGTAACCATATTTGTCGTGGAGCAGCAATAAGTAATACATATTATAAGCATGTGCCTGTAACTTTACATATCCAGCACCAAAAGGGCGTGCTTCGAGCTACGTTGGCATCTGTGGCCCATCGTTGTCTACCATACTTTTCAACATTGTACCATAAAAGCTGCTAAATTTGACCAAAAAAGTTATTGAATATAAAATATGTATGATGATTTCCTTTCCAAGTTCGTCTAAAATAATTCTCATTCTAAGAGGAATGAGTTAGACATTGTCACAAGAGCTTATAGGTCTTCATGTCAAGCACCCATTATTGTTGTCCGATTTTAATCAAATTTTAATTATTCTGGCGGATTTTCGAAAAAAAATTCTAAAATATCAAATTTCATGAAAATCTGTCTGGGGGAGTAGAGTTGTTCCATATAGACAGACAGAGAGACAGACATGACGAAGCTAGTAGTCGTCGTTCGCAACTTTGCGAAGGCATCTAAAAATCTATAAAGAACTTAATAATGACATTATATTCAACCCCCCCCCCCCACCCCCCCCCCCCCCCCCCCCCCCCCCCCCCCCCCCCCCCCCCCCCCCCCCCCCCCCATCCTACCCCACCCCCCA
>Ga0123355_10018423_pt1 | contig 11073 bp, 7 predicted proteins | sample TergutEmb28metaG_3_FD_89872 | JGI IMG/M metagenome (GOLD analysis project Ga0123355, IMG submission 89872) | Embiratermes neotenicus P1 segment gut microbial communities from Petit-Saut dam, French Guiana - Emb289 P1 | ecosystem: Host-associated > Arthropoda: Insects > Digestive system > Gut ...
AAGTAACTCAACGAATTAGTCGCAAGCTCCTGAGGATGGATGTTTTAACATCCGAAACATGTTGAGCACTGAATAAAGTAATAATAAAACAAGTGGCATCAAGTTGGTCTCTCTTTACTCAACTATCAAGATGATGCACGGTCCAATAAACGTAAGTGTAAAAATAATTTGATCAACTTTGTCGCATATTCATGGGCTAAGCATAAAATATTGTCCTATCATTAAATTACAATTTTAATTATAATGATTGTTCCCCACATTTGACTTCCAGAGTGACCACATGTGACACAAGTCATAGAAGTGACAGACGCCGCCCCATCTTGAGGTCAAAATCTGATATTAGTCATCGGTACTCAACAGCCCCAAGGCCATCTCCTCCTCCCCAGCCTCGATCTGGTGCTCAACTGGATAAGTTTTTTGAGCAGTTGGGTCTTGACACTGGTGATTTCAGGTTTGTAAAAGTACACCAGTCCACTTAGAGTGTTACATTAACACAAGTTGAAAGCGCCAATATTTGTCAGTGTTATTCGTTGTTTTAGTTGTCCTTTCATGCTCATTTATTGCAAAATTGAGATGCAAGTTTTGTATGATGTGTAGCAGTATGTGCATCATATTACATGCAACTACAAAATTTTGAATGTCTGAACTTAGTCACCAACGTTTAATCTTAGATAAGTATCAGTATATACATTTTTAGTTCTAAATCTGCATCATTTTGGATGCATATAATTTCTTGGTGGTGAACTTGCTGTTCTTTTTTATTAAATGAAAGTACTTGGAGATTGCGCTGTGCTACACATCAGAAGGTCGCTGGTTCGATCCCGGCTGGTGTCAGTGGATTTTTCATTGACATAAATTCCTTCCGATCTCACTATGGCCCTGGGGTCGACTCAGCCTCTAACAGAAATGAGTACAATCTACCACCATCCTGTGCCATCGAAATCTGTGAACCTTAACTTCCTGGAACCCTCTGGGCCTGTAATGGGACTGCTTTACCTTTACCTTGAGATTATTTATTTTGTTTCTATGTATGTAGTGGTTATGAAAGGCACAAATTATTCTTGGCATTCAGTAGTTGCTGAAGCCATAATGGCAGTAAGAAAGGGTCGGAACATGTTTAATAACAACGTTTGTGAAATTCTTACTAAATTTTAGCTGTGTGTTGAACATGGTTAGTGTGATGAATTAGATATATTAGGGACTGAATTTCATTTTTAAAATGTCAAAGCATGAAAGGACCTAATCCAAATGCTTGGCAAATGGCAAGAAACCTTATGAACTGGAGTTTTGGTAGGCTTGAAGATTTCCTGAAACCTGACGTATTCATTATAACAGCATTGTATTTGTCTCTCTCTATAGAGCACTTGTAGCTAGTAATGATTATTTGATTATTTAACTCATTTTAAATGTATTTTATGTAAAATATCATTATACGTTTGCATTGCTCTAGTTTAAAATAGTGTAATAATTTAGACTGTTTCTTAAGCCACAAAATCCTTATGGCTAAAATAATTTTCTTAACAAGCATACATGTATGTATGCATAGGTCATTATCTGCACCTGCATCTGGCTCATCATCACCCCTCTTCTTTGAGAGTGTGAGTTCAGTGGATTCTGGGACGAGTCCGTGGGGATGTGTTGGGGGGACTGGACCTGGAAGTGGGGGATCTGGTAACCTTCAGAGGCCTACAGAACAGCTGTCCATCGTTGAACGAAATGCACGCATCATCAAGTGGCTGTGTAACTGTCGCAAGGCCCACCTTGCAGCTAGGAAGTCCAGCTGACTTGTGCAGAGTAAGCAGGGGTAACTTATTCCAAGTCTGTGCGTTAGATGAACTATTTGGAAACTGCAGAGCAAAAAAGCACACCATCTTGTACATAGTCCAGTGAATCAAAATCTGGACCTTGTAGGTACTGGTATATATATATATATATATATATATATATATATGTATACATACACCACAAAATTATCTAATCTATTTGGTGTATGGGGCAAAGTGACCAAAAAGAATGACATGTAGGAATGCAAAGAACATTTCCTCTTGCCAATACTTTTTTTTTCTGGGGGGGAGGGTTTCATTTTCATCTTATGCTAGTACTGAACATTCTAGACTGACATTAGATAAATGCCAATACTTGTAACAAGCAGATATGCCGTCTTGGTCATACTCTAGCAACGTTATTTTGATTTTAATTGGTCAAATTTCTATATAATTTAAGCCATAGTTTTAATATAAGTGGACAATACAATGCTTAAATCTGTGATGAACCCTAGATTGTGTCCCAGACATTCCTTCCCATGTGATAGGATCAACCCAAGTGTTATAGGTTGTCTTCTGCATTAGGATACTGTGTGTCTAAACTAAAGAACCATATAGTTCCACTACATGTCTGTATAATCTTATCTGCTCTTACATTAAGTTGTCTTTCCAGTATCCTAGTCCATGTAGCTAAGTGATGTCATTTTGTGGGTTGGAATGAATGCTGTATGTGTTTGAGTGAATTATGCTTGTATATTTAAATTAAGTGCAAAAATAAGTTTACTGTACAGTCAGTGCAAAACTAATTATTTGAATCTGAAGTATGCAAATGTTGCTGCCTCATGTGTGTGTGTTTGTGCATGCACCCATGCATGCATGCATGCATGCTTGCTTGCTTGCATGTTTCTATACTGTTATTCCTATGCTGGTGGAGTAACGTAGTAGTCCTGATGGAACGTAGTTGTAATACCTGATAACAGAGATTTCATTTCGTTGTACCATTGCTGTGTTAACAGAATTCTGTGTGCTTTCCTTCTATAACATAACAGTTACTGAGTTTTGTTGTTCGTGGCTGTACCTTGTTTAAACAACTTAATGTCATCTGGATGTAATTACACAGTTTCTTAGAATTCTGTGACAAGTTGGTGACAGCTAAATGTTGACAAACATGAGCACAAGTGACACAAATACATATTTTATTTTCCTTGTCCCCTGCCACATGTTGTGGCTGTAAAGAATCATTCTCACACAGTCCATTAAATTACATATAAATCAGGGCACTTCTAGAGTGCCAATTTTGTAAGCATGGGTTTCCACATTTTTACACTAACATAACTGAAATGCACAAAACCTTAAAATATACAAGCAATATGAACTAATACTCCAGACTGTATAATATTAGTTATATTATGATCTCTGTAGCCTTTCAAATCTTGTATTATTAATTGTCACTGTACTGTGATTTAATTTTTCTTTTTCTTTCCTTTTGTACTTTCTTAGAACCGTCCTTTCTGTCCTAAAGAGAACTTTTCAGTTCATTCTTTTGTGTGTGTCTGGAGTATTCGAAAAATTTGTGTTTGCCTGTTTTTCCTCCTTTCACTGTAGTAATTCAAGATGTCTTATATTTATATTTTACAAATGTTGTTTTTTTTTTAATTCTCATTAAGATATGTAGAATTGATTTTTAAAGGACAGTTGTTTGTTCAAAACACTCTATAGTTGAAAAATTTCAATGCACATACCAATAGTATGAACATTATAAACACGATTCTAAAAGGCCATGGGTTTCATTTTACGCAGTGTTTCTGGGGTACTGTGACTTCGAATTTTTGGTGGCTGTATTCAGTGAACTTATCCCTTGTATCCAAACATTAGCTCAGACAAATAGTGACATAATTGTTAGGGGCTTAATTGTTCCAACTGAGCAGTATTGCATTCTTGATTTTTCTTTCTTAATAATTTTGGTATTGTATGAAGTATATGCAGAAAAGTATTGGGTTTGGGACTACTGAATGAATGTTTGGATAAGATGTGTGAGAGACTCGTCTTCCTTTATCTATTTTGTAATGTTCGTGTATGTGAAATATCTGTTTCTGTATCTACATATATTTTATTTATAATACAGTGAACTCCCATGTGATATTCTTTGATATAAGGTTTATCCCTCACTTCACGTTCAATTTCAGTAAAATTTCCTGTGTTCAAGATTTTCCTCGGTTTAGTGTTCAGATCAGCTCCTCCTAAAACAAACTTAATATCTAGTTTTCATTGTATATGACCATAAGCTGTAGTATGATGGCATTCTACTTTAGTGAGCAAATAGAAGACTTCATTTAAACCACTGACGTCCTTGAATATAGTGGAGACATCCTGTGGCCCACACATCACTTGTGGCCCTTGACCCTCTTCAAAGTGGCATGTTGAGTCTCTACTAACATGTAATATTAATATATTATATGTATTAATATCATGTTTTAAAAGGCCTTTGTGGCATCTTGCCAAATCACCCATGTCTGAGTGGCCTGCAGTCAAGAAAGGTTGTATACCACTGTGTTAGTGCATAGATTGCATCCATTGCGGTGTGTCTATAAATGTAATGAGTCTCATAATAAGGATCCTTTTGGATTGTACAGTGAGTGACATCTCCTGCAGTAAGAACTGCTCTACACACTGCTGATCTGTGGCCTATAATATTGCAGTTAGATGTGTCAGACATTGATTTCCTGCTGTTTCACATAAACAGATCATTGTTGTTTAACTTAGCTGTGTTTTCAACACTGCCATAAACAGCAGCCTCAAATACGGCAGATTAATGGTAGAAGTAGATAAAATTTCTTCATATTTCTCTTTAGCAATGTGGAGTGACATATAACTGTTACAGTAATTGTTCATGTGGTCACGATAAGATCCACATATAAACAGAAAATTAAACAAATAGATTTCATTATTATGGATGCTACGTGTGTTATTTCTGACCTAAATTATAGAGATACATGGTTTGACCAGTGATTTTATATACAACATGAATGCGATTCTGTATATGAACTTTGTCATTTGTTGTGAATCTGTTTTGATATGTAAAGTTACAAAATGTGTATAGATACTGTTTTGAGAAGAGAGATTTGTTAATAGTGTAAATTAACTGCATGTGATGTAGGTTCAGGTGACAATCTGCTGGTAATTCCATGTGCCCTCTTATTACAAATATAGGGTTATTTTTGTAGACAGTGTAAGTTGTGTCCACAGTACCTGCCATTTGTAGGTGTTAAGCTTTGTTACATAAAATTTTCTGAGATTTATTTGGAATTGTTTGTTGAAGAGTCAGGAGTCTCATTATCAAATTTACCCCAATCCAAGATGGGCTTTCTTTTTTATTTTTAGGATTCAGATTCCTGGGTGTTGCCTTAAATTTGAATATTATGAATACCAACGTTCAGGTGGATAGTTTTTCTGTGAGTAACACTGTGCAAGGCATACTTGTAGGTTGAATAAGGTCATGGTGCTGGATCAACAAACTTAACTATAAATTGTAACTTATTTGCCACTTTGATATTATGAGGTCAAAACTTGCTGTGGAAACAGTAGATATTATCACAGCTTTTGGGATGTTATTAGTATCTCACTGATATTGTGTGGCTATGAATAAATGGGAAAATTAAAAGGAAGCGAATTATATCAGAATGTGAAATGTGTGTGTAGGATGTAGCTACAGCCTGAGCGTGAGTCCAAGCTTATCATTCTGAATATTTCACTCAGCAGTGGCTCATGGCCCTCTGAACATATGGGATCTCAACCATTCACATTTATTTAATTATTTATCATATCAACAGCAGTTCGTATGCGCTGAACTCATCATGTTTGTAATATAACGCCAAAAGAAATTTCCCCCTTGAAAAACTAATAATCATTAACTAGTCAAGAGATTTTCTACTTTTATGACCCCTGGTGGTTCATTACTGTGGTTACAAGAGGATGCTTGTTAGTGGCGTGTAAGTTGAGATGAAAATGATATTGTTCTTATTTAAAATACTAGGATTTTGATAATGCAAGGTGCTGCTATATCTTATTAAACGTGAATGACCTGCAGGAATAATTTTGATGACAGAAGCCATATTGCACTTCATAAATAAGTAATACATAAACAATGTAGTCTAGCACAACTCTTTTTATTACAAAAACAATAACTTTTGTTTTATGAAATTGTTGCATGTTTCATCAGGCTTGCAAAATGTGTAAAACAAGGATAATTTTGTATTGTTTTTGTAATAAAAATAGTTGTATTGGGCTGTGTTACTCGTATGTTGTTAAGGATTTTAGTCTTGATTTCTGTCATGTGTGCACACAGATATGAAACCAGCATTTCTCATACTGGAACCTACTTCAGATCATAGAAATTTAATTTGTGTTTCTTGCATATGAAGATGATTTTGTTGATTGTTGAGACTGAGGGACACCAAAGGCTGTTAGCAATTTCATGGAGTTTATAATAGTTTCTTGGACTGCTTTTGAAAATATGTAACACTCATCCACACTTTGTGGTTATGTCAATAAAGTTGCCACATTGAAAATTATTATAGTTTTGAGATGTGAAAAAAATGTTCATTTGACTGCACTTTATTTTGGTGTAGTTGTAGTGTAACACAGTACATGTCCTATCAAAGTAGTGAAAGAATGTTGTTGCTGATTTGCTTCTAATTACCATGTGGTCAGAAAAGAACATTGATTGCTTTCCAGTTACAATGCTGGCAGGTAAACCCTCTGATCACTATTTTAAACACTGCACATACATTTGAATTTTGCAAGTGGAATTTTTTAGGCAGTTTTACAATATTGTAAAACTTGAAAATGATGTGTTAATTGCAATTTGTTTGAGAATGTGACTTGTTGGCCTGTTTGGAAACGAACATTTTGTAATGCTTATGAAAGTCTATTTGGATCATAATGGCGTATATAATAGTCTATTCAAATCATAATGAACTGTACCAGTTTAAGAAGCCTTTCATATTCTGCCATGTGTATAAATTTGTCAGTATGTACATAGCTGTATTATGCAATGCAGCTGCGTCATAAGTGGAATGAAGAGGGTTTTTGACAGTGCCTGTCAGTACGTATCACAGGTGTTAATAAAAAACTGTGTGTTATTAGAATGTAAATTATGTACAGTCGAACCTGGTTATAATGACATTGGTTTATGCAACAACTCATCTGTAGCACCAGATATCCTGTGGTTCCAATTAATTCCTTACTGTTAACCATAACATTTTACTTGTCAGTTGAAACAACACTCATTTATAATGTCACAAAATATTCAGTGTCTTTCATGATGTTATAATCGAGTTCATCTGTGAGTGTGAGTATTAAGTTACTGAACCTAATCAGTGTCTTAAATTCTTTTATTCAAATTCTTCAGTTATGAACACAGTGTCAGTGTAACTCCATAGTATCATAAGTTAACTGTAAAGGTAAAGTTCTCAATGATCATGCAATGAGTCACTGTGGCAGCAGAGATATAGCTCCATGCATTTTGAACTGTGACATTAGTTAAGTGTTCAAAGAACAAAAGAATATTTGCCCACTTTTCTGCATTACATTTAATCTCTACTGGAATAAGTCTAAAATTGAGAATTGCTTTCAGTAAATTTTCTATATCTGTATATTATTTTTAATTGTTGGTATGTAGAAATACAGAACCTCAATGTTCCTGCATACAAAAGGCATTAAAAATACAAATTACAAGTAACCAGTTTTGACTGTCAGTACATATTCTTCTTTTGTGTTACATAATAATTACTGCAACATGTATCAGAACACTAATAAATGATTTGATACATTGTTAGAAAAAAAATTTGAGACATGCTGTTTAGACCTCATGATACATTGTAGTACATGAAAATATTCATGGGTTTTGAAAATGATAATGTATAAGGAGTGTGAATGACACTGCTCATGATGTGATAGCTGTAGATGGAAGATATTACAGTTTGCCTTCTGTGTAAACACAACCTGATGGTGTGTATAGGGACTATGGTAGAAAAGTTTTGCACATCCTAGACCTCAGCAATAGATGAAGGTGAGTGGTCAGCTTCATGCTTTGGCCAGTTTTTCTGAAGGGTAAATTGCGTACAATTTTTGCAACCAATATTCTTTGTGCATGTATGGTCTCTCCCATGCATGTCAAATACCCTACCAATCTCATCCTTTTTTGATTTGATCATCCTATCACATAGATATTATTGTCACTGAAAGCCAGGGTTGTAGTGCTTGAGTATAAGACTGCATTCAAGCAGGGATCTTTGCTGTAACCAGCAGAGAGAGAGAGAGAGAGAGAGAGAGAGAGAGAGAGAGAGAGAGAGACATGGCCACTGCATTTTCCACAGTGTTAGTCTGCCTCTATCTTCATATGCATAACATAACTGAAACATAATATATTTACAAAACAACTTCCCCTGAGTTACTCTAGATTTGGCACTGGTGACCTGTGTGCAATGAATTACGTAGTGCAGTCCTTCAGAATAGTGCATTCACATAGGCTTGCAATAAGGAATGGGATATCCCAAACTATTAGCACTGCAAAGAAATGTCAATAGCAAGAAGGGGAACAACAGAATGACTATGTAGCAATTGTGGGAGTAGTGGAATAGTGGGAACTGCTCAATGTCGATGAGGCAGGGAGGAAGCCGGTAAAACTTACTGCGGCCAAGGGATCCGGAAGGGCGCCCTGGGCCAAGCTATGTTGCAGGTGTTTTTGTATTTCCTGGTAGTATCTATTTGTTGATTTACAAATCCAAAAAATGTTTTCAACGGTGCCTGAACCTGCCCTTGGCAGCCTTGATTCTGCTGAATTCTTGTGTTTTGGTGTGACATTTTAGGTTGGCTGAGCATGATTCTACTGTTTCTTTGTTCCATTTTCCCTGCTTTGGCACGTCTCACATTCATTATGTTTGTTACACATGGTAGTTTTTCAGAATATCCATGTGTAATTTTAATATTTTGCCTCTCACTCATAACTTATTACTTGTTCCTAAAATGTTTCTAAGCAAGATTTCTGTGAAGTGTAAGACATCATATACAGTGTTATGTAAATGAACGGCATAAAGAATTATATAGCATTTTCAAAATTTGTGTGCTGTAAGGGAATTTAGGGCAGATTAAATTAGGAGAACACTTGTGACTGTTCAGTCCAAAATCCTCCGTATTCCTGGTTTGATATCTCAAATTACAAAGATTAAAATATATGGAAATATAGTTTTGCCTTATGTTTTATATGGGTGTGAAAGTTGGTCAGTCTCACTGAGAGAGGAACAGGGGCCATGAGGGTGTAGAAGAATAGGGTGCTGAGTAAGATATTTGGGCCTAGGAGGAAGGAGGTAAGAGGAAACTAGAAAGGGGTTCATATTAGTGAGAACTCCAAACCTACGTATTTTGTACAGGATGAGCATAAAGTCTTTCCCTGATTACAAACATTTATTACAAGAAAACTACTGTACGTGGAATACAAATATATATATATATATATATATATATATATTTTTTTTTTTTCAAAATGTAACTCAAGAAGTTTTTTAACAACACATCAGTACACTTCAACATGTGCTCCTTTTGTTGCACGGAGAACGTCTAATCGATAATTTCTCTCCACGTGTTCTCCAACATGTCTTCAGTTATAGTACCAAAAGCGTCTGTTATTCTTGCCTTCAAATTTGTAATATCTGGAACTGGTGTTGAAAACATTTTATCCCTAACATACCCCCATAAAAAGAAGTCATGGGGGTGATATCCAGCGATCGTGGTGGCCAGGGTGTCAGACCATCTCTCCCAACCCACCTGTTTGGAAATGTTCATCCAAAAACCAAATGTTACAATAAATACATGGCATAAAACTTTAGAAACTAACTCAAGTAATGGTAAAAAAAATATGTTTGTATTCCACCTAGTTTTCTTGTAATAAATGTTTGTAATCAGGGAAAGACTTTATGCTCACCCAGTAGCTCTGAACTTCATTGATTATAACAGTACTTCTTAACTGAAGCAGTTTTGTATGCTGAAAATGTTGTTGAGTAATCAATTTTTTAGACTGCATTTTTTAAACCAGCTAGTAGAAGAGATGGTATAACATTTCTTCCAATTTTTTGTTCAAATGACAGTATTTTTCTAAAGCAAATAAATTTTGGGTTATAATAACACAAATACAGAGTGTGAAATAAAAAGTTGAAATTGGCTGACAGTGGTAAAATGTTACAAAGAAAATGTATATACAGAGCAAAGTGATGTGATCACTCCTCCCATACTAGTGACAATGAATTATTGGTTTGTGTGTATGAATGTATTTACAAGTTTTTTTTCCAGATCTTCCAAATTGACTGTGCTGACATTCCAGAAAATCAGAATTCTCAACAGTTATGAGTGATTGTTATACGAATCTTGATTAAATGTCTTGGTTTAGAGTCTCTTTGGCAGTCATACTGATGAATATTTGATACGATACCATTGCCTTTCTGAAATATGTATTTGTCACAGGCAAACCTTGCATGTGTCAAAACTTTTGTATCTGATGTAAAGAAAAGAAAAGAAAGAAAAAAAAAAACACTTTATTTATTGTTGATGAACCCCAAAATTATTTCTGCAAAGTCTACCAGTGTGTGACATGGAATCTGAATTATTGATGTAAATAACTTAATGTGATACTGGACACAGTTATGGCTGATGAATATTTTAAGAACTGATTAAAATATTTGTTAGAATATACAGGACATATGTTGCTTATTTCAATGTTAAATTTAACAGTAGTATTGTCATATTTATTTGCGAATGGTACAGCAAATTCTAGCTTCCTTGAAAGGTTTATCAGTAATTTCAGTAGGGAAAGGAAATTGTCTTCCACATTATGCAGTTTATTTATGTAGACAACTAGAACATTTGGTACACATATAGACAGACTAGTCCATGATTTGAGAATGTACAGTTTGTGTTAAAATATAAACATAATAATGCATCAGAATATACAGGGTGTATCAAAATGATTGGAGCGGTTTTGAAGTTGATTATATTCACAAGTATGGTGAACAGAATTATAAATACTAGTAGAAATGAAAGAGTAACTCAACTAGTTTATGACACATACCTACAAATGTTCGATGTATGCACTTTTCGTCACACGGCACACATCGAGGCGATAGTCCAATTCCTGCCATACTCTGCTCAGCAAGTCAGGTGTGATGGTCTCCACAGTCGCGGTAATTCTGTTCTTCAGATCAGGTATGCTCACGGGTTGTGGTGGCACAAACACTTCGTCCTTCACATAACCCCAAAG
>Ga0123355_10018424_pt1 | contig 11072 bp, 5 predicted proteins | sample TergutEmb28metaG_3_FD_89872 | JGI IMG/M metagenome (GOLD analysis project Ga0123355, IMG submission 89872) | Embiratermes neotenicus P1 segment gut microbial communities from Petit-Saut dam, French Guiana - Emb289 P1 | ecosystem: Host-associated > Arthropoda: Insects > Digestive system > Gut ...
AAGGCACCTGTTTGATTTCGGTCGGGGATAGGGGAAGGGTTAAAAGGTTATATTGCGGGAAGGCCAAGGTTAGGTGAAGGGGGGGGGGTGGGTGGGTAACGGAAAGTATGGGAAAGGGGGGGGGGGGGTAGCGGTCAACTGGGACATAGCTACGAGGATTATGCTTGGGATATTCCGTGGTATATCTATGAGACCCGTCCGCGAATGGTTGAGGGACTAAGCGGCATAGCTACGATAAGCGCCGGAGCGTATCACAACTTGGCGCTGGATAATCAAGGACGTTTATGGACTTGGGGATTGGAGCGGGATGCTAATGGTTGGCAGATATCAATAGCGCCCCGGAAGTTAACCCAAGTATACGCTTGCGAGGATGGAAATGAGTTTACGGACGCTCCGACCTTTAAGTCAATAAGTTCGGGATATTACGGCAGAGCCGCTTTGGACATCTATGGTCGGATTTGGATGTGGGGACGGGGATGGGAATTTGTACCGTGGGAAATGCATCCCCGTAAAGTGATTGAAGGTCACGAAGGAGTTAGACTCCCCGCCTTTTCGCAGGTGAGTATTAGCGGAAGACTTTCGTTATTTCTTGATATATACGGCAATATGTGGTCTTCAGGTTTGATGGCTCATTCGGGACACGGGGGTGAACCGGACGAATATCAAAGTTTAATCCGCAGATTAGAGGGACTGCCGAAGATTCGTAGTATCAGCGCGGGAGCGCAAAGCAGTCTTGCAGTAGATATATTGGGTAATCTTTGGACATGGGGAGCGTGCTCGTTTGGCAGTTTTGGTGATTGGGGGACATTTGTGCCTACGCCGCGCAAGATTGAGGGAGGACCGGCTAATGTTCAGGCGGTAAGCTTAAGTCAAGGATTAGGCAGCGTATTATTTAATGCGGCGATAGACGGACAAGGGAGAGTATGGACATGGGGATTTGGAAGATTTTTGGGTCAAGGAGATCAATACGAACAGTTTGATGTTATAGGCTTTCCCCGCAGGATAGAAAGCCTAGACTGCTTAATCGTACGGCGGTAAAGCAATTTGTTATAGTACACGTAGACCATAGGATTGCTTCGTCGCTAACGCTCCTCGCAATACCTTCGGTGCTTCGTAGGACAACGGGTCGGGATTACTTCGCATTCGCTCGCAATGACACAACCACCCGTCCTCAGCCGAGGGCGCAGCCCGAACGCCACCGAAGGTATTGCGAGGAGCCATTAGGCTGCGCTCAGGGCAGGCTCCGCGACGAAGCAATCCCGACCCGTTGTCCTACGAAGCACCGAAGGTATTGCGAGGAGCGTCAGCGACACGGCAATCCCACGTATAGAACGCTTACCTCAATCTCACGTATAGAATAAACCACAACACAAAGGAGAAAAACATATGAACAAAGACAACAAAAAACCTCCCAGCCGCGAAGCATTTAAGCGCGTTATCAACAGACAGCGCGCTAACGATATGCTGGCGTATTTGTCTGCTACCGTCTATGTTTCGGGGCGGTATTTGGAGGCGCTTATTCCTCTTTTGGAGAGAGTTATAGAAGAAGGGCTGTCTGACGGCAAGGAGGAGCTTAAAAAACTGGCTCACCTAAAACCTTCAAAGGAAGTTACCTTTACCCGTAGGAGCAAGGCAAGCCAAATCTCGCAGCTAAGACGCGAGGTCGCCGAATATGACGACGGACGGGAGTGCGAAAAGGAGGAAAGCGGGCAATGACTAACAAGCAAAAAGCAAAAGAGCTGATTGAGATAATTGATTCTCACTTTTGGCATAAGGGCGAGGACAGGCCGCTCTATCATTATCCGCGCAATCAAGACTTTCCCGAATTCGGCGAGCTTTGGGACTATGCCGCTTATGCCATGGCGGTAAGCTCTTACGCATTAAGAAGCAGGGAAGAAACGGCAGTCTTTCATATGAAGCGGGTACTGGATAGGATGGAGTTATTCCGCGCCGATGACAAAACGGCGAGATACTATCTTAGTCAATCTCCCGACAAAGGCATGAAAGAGCCTTATTACGACGATAACGCGTGGTGTGCTTTAGCCCTTTGTTTTGCGTACGAGGCGGCAAAGGATATGCGGTATCTATTGACCGCAAAGGAAATCATGCGGTATATTTACGGCGGGTGGAATGAAAAACAAGGCGGCATAAGGTGGAAGGAGTTTTATTGCGATACGACTAACGCTTGTTCGACGGGCGGCGCGCTCATAGTAAGTCTAAAAATTTATCAAGCGGCGGGAGAGCAGGAGTATTTTGTTTGGGCGCAAAAGCTTTACTACTGGATGCGCGGCACTCTCCGCGATACTGACGGTCTCTATTGGGACGGAATAAAAACTGACGGAAGTATAGACAAAATAAAATATTCTTACAATGCGGGTATTATGATATGGGCGGGAGCGCTGTTGTACGGTATAACCGGACATAATGAATATTTGGAGGACGCTAAACGGAGCGCCCAAGCGGCGGTGAAAGAATGGCTGCCAAGCGGCGTATTTACTTGTGACTGCCCATGGTTTTGTTCGTTTTTGATTGAGGGATTTATCGCATTAAATAAACATGCGGATATGTCTGGCACGCTGTCGGCAATCCAAGCTTTGCTCGATAAAGCGCAAAGGGAAATGCGCACAAAACAAGGCTTTTACTGGAGGGATTGGATTTTGCATGACCCCGCCAATACAGAAAAGCATGAGCCGATTTGTCATAAGGGATTGTATCAATACGGAGTCGTTTCTATAATTACTGCGATGACGGAATTTAAAGCGTAAGCCTGTATATTATAAAATTTAAAAAAAGGAGTAAATAAAATGAAAAACATTAAAAAAGCAGCTGTTATTTGCATATTGGCGTTAGGAATGGTATTGCCGTTTTTAACCGGATTCACGTTCGGATACGGTGTTGCCGCACCTGCCGGATTTTCGCTTGAACGGGCGACTGAGGATACGCTTGTTTGGCGTAGTTCGTTTGAAAATGCAGGCGGCGTGCCTGAATACGGGGACGGCGTGTTTTGCGGTGAAAGGGTGGCGGGCATGTCTCAAAATGACGCTCCGCCTATTGTCACCCATACAAATATAGGAAGCGGAAGAGCCCCCGACGGTACAGCGACGGATTTTCCTGGACGGATTACCGGGCCTAATACGGTGATTCACGGCGGCTCGACGCCTCTTAACGCGGGTTATTCTATTGCTAATCTATTTAATAACCATCACCAAGGCGGGAATAAATTTATTTCCAGAGTGGACTTGCCTGTGTGGTTTGGTTTTTCGTTGCCTAGCGCCGAGATAATAAGAAGCTATGCGCTTACCGCGGCTAATGACGGCGGCTCGGGTGACTGGGCAGGACGTGACCCGCGGCAGTGGACATTATACGCGCACCCGACATTGCCGGCTACTCCTGCTAACAGGCATGACGCGGGATGGATAGAGCTGCATTCAATGGGTGACGCTGTTTTTGGCGATAATTTTATGCGTGTCGCGGCAAACATTGACAACAATACGCCGTTTCAACATTTTAGGTTAGAGATTACCGACAACGCCGGAGGGGACTCAATAGACAGCCGAACCGTACAATTTAGCCTTCTTGAGCTTTCTACCCTAACCCAAACAAATATACCTTCGGGCGAAAGAGCCTTTGTTGAATTGACGCAAGGGCCGGCTTTTAGTTATTTTCATGACGGAGGGGTCGGATGGGACGGATATAGGGTCTTGACCTTTGGCGGAACGCGTTATGACAGCGGCACAGGCCGCGCGGCAGTCCGCTCGTACCATGTAGTTTACGAGGGGCTTAATATTCCCGTAATCCAAGGAACAGAATTATCATACTTTATAAAGCCCTCGCCAATCAATGTAAACAGTTTTGACTTTGAGGTGACAAGTAATTTTTCGTCGGTCGATTTAAGATTTACCGACGGAACGTACCTGTCAAGTTTGAATGCCATTGACCAAAACGGTGTTATTGTGAGTCCCAGAGGGCAAGGCGAAGGAAGGACGTTGATTACCCTTAATTGGAATCGCATTTATTCGGATATAGGCGAAGTTGCGGCGGGCAAAACGATTGATGCGCTACTGGTCGGTTTTGACCATAATAATGTTGCCCCTAACGCTTCGTGGCGCGCGTATTTTGATGAAATAACTATTACCAACCGCGCGGAGAGAGTATTTGACAGCTTACTGGATTTTGTTGAGACAAGACGCGGGACTAACAGCTCCGACCAGTTCAGCCGCGGACAGCTTTATCCGCTAACGCAGTTGCCGCACGGCTTTCATGCCTTTGTGCCCGTGACAGACGGATTAGCATCGGGCGCGATAATGAATAGGTTTCAATCAAGCGGTACGACAACTTATTCGCGTTTTGGCGGCGGGCAAATTACCAGACCTAACAATACGCTCTCGCACATTTCGGTTGGACATTTTGCTACCACTTGGGACGGGGTGTACGGTACATGGCAGTTTATGGCAAATACGTCTATTGATGTGCCCGGGGTTGCCGATCCTAATACTATTCCATGGAGTCAAATTGACGCTACACAACGCTGGGCGCCATTTAGACGCGAAAATGAAATTGCGCGCGCTCATTACTACAGTGTTACTTTTGATGAGGGGATAAGCGGTCTTGCGGCGCGTGCGTCCGGAGTGCAAATAGAAGTTGTTCCTACAATGCACGCGGGAGTTGTACGTTTTACCTTTCCGGAAGGCTCGGCTCACCGCAATATTATTTTTGACAGCGAGCGCGGCCGGGGCAGTACTCCCGGAAGTGTTATATATCATGCCGACGGAACCTTTACGGCGCATTCCGACCATATGTCAAGCCATCATAACGGTTTTGTCTCTCCCCGCAAGCACATAGCAGGAAGATTTGTCGATCCGGCTACCGGACAAAATATAGTTCCGCAGGCACATAGAGTAACGGGAAACAGAGCCGGAATAGCGTCGTTTGACGCGGCTCCGACGGGACCTACCGTAATAGAAATGCATCTTGCCGGTTCGTTTATTTCGGCTGCTCAAGCAAGACATAATTTGTCGCTTGATATTTCGGCTACGGATAATTTTGAATCTGTCAAGCAAAGGGCGGGCGACCTATGGCTTGAAAAATTGTCCATTATAACCGACGGTGAGGGTGGTCCCGTAGTAGGCGCGACGCATACGCAAAAAGTTACACTGTATTCCAACTTATATAGGATGTTTACCTATCCGACACTTCACAGTGAAAACATGGGTACTAACGCAAATCCGATTTGGCGTTACGCAAGTCCGTATAATCCGGCTGTTCACTATAATAATACAAACCGCGTACCCGTAATCAGAGACGGTATAATGCATACCAATAACGGGTTTTGGGATACTTTCCGAACTACTTGGCCCGCATATACTATCTTTACGCCCAATCATACGGAATGGCTGCTTGAAGGAATCTTACAGCACTACCATGAATGGGGTTGGATTGGCAGGTGGCTGGCTCCCGGCGCGCTTAATCTCATGGTAGGCACCAGCAGTGATATTGTTTTTGCGGACGCTATGGTTAAAGGAATAAACTTTGATTGGGAAGCCGCGTTTAGCTCGGCGCTTAGAAACGGATCGGTTGATTCGGCTGACAACAGGCAAGGGCGGCGCGATTTGTACAGGTCAAATTTTTACGGATTTAACGGAGTTGTGAGCGAAGGTTTTTCGTGGGCGATTGAAAATTACCTCAATGATTTCGGAATAGCGGTAATGGCGGAAATTTTGGGACACGAAGCCGAACACAAATATTTCCTTAACCGCAGTTTGGGATATGTAAATTATTTTTACGCGGGGCAGGGCGGACACTTGCGCGGCCGCTATTGGCACGGAGGCTGGATTGGCGGCGCTGGCTGGGATCCTCAGCATTGGTGGGGTCCGTATACAGAAACAAATAGCTGGAATATGTCATTTACCGCGCAGCACGATCCGGTAGGACTTGTCAATCTGTATGGCGGCAGAGATAATTTTAATAGACAGTTAGACACATTCTTTTCTACTCCCGACACCTCTGTGAGCGCGGCAAGAGCTATTCACGAAATGGTAGGCGCCCGAGATATAAAACTCGGTCAATTAGGAATGAACAATCAGCCTTCTTTCCATATCCCGTATATGTATCTTTATGCGGGAAGACCGTATATGACCCAGCGTATTGTTAGGGATATTCTGGACCGACTGTTTGTCGGCGCGGATATAGGTCAAGGCTTTATGGGCGATGAGGATAATGGTTCTATGGCGGCTTGGCATGTCCTTAGCAGTTTAGGCTTTTTTCCGCTTTCGCCTGCGACAGGCGAGTATGTATTAGGCTCTCCTCTTTTTGAAAGGGCGGTAATACGGACAGACAATGATACGACCTTTACAATAATAGCCAACAACAATTCGCGTGAAAACGTTTACGTTCAATCGGTTAATGTCAATGGCACGGCTCATGACAAATTTGTAATTAGTCATGATGTTTTGACAGCGGACGGCGCGGTATTGAAATTTAACATGGGAGATACTCCTTCAAATTGGGCGCGCGATTGTTATGAATCGGGAGCGTCGTCGATTACTCCTTGGGGTATAAATCCTTACTACCAAATACAAAGGGATATGACTGACGGCGTACCCGTAGGAGCGCATGTGCCGGGCTTTAGCGGCAGACGCGTACATGCCACTAATATAGGCACAAGCGGTTTTATCGGCAGGCTGTTTAGCAACAACAGCAGGATTGTACCAAATTTTATATCGGGTACGTCCCATGTCTACTTTATGTCCGATACAAATATAAAAATCAATTCATTTACTGTAACGGGTGGAACGGTGGCGGCAACGCCTACAACCGTGCGTTTGATGGCGTCAAATGATTTTGAAAATTGGACAGAAGTTTATAACAGACAGGGCAATATATTTGCTTGGGCCAATCAGACGATACCGTTTTTGGTAGAAGCGCAAGCGTTTAAGTATTATAGATTGGAGCTGGCAAGAACCGGCTCCGGGAATTTAGGCGTTTCGGAAATCGAATTTTTCGGTCATAATTTTTATTGCAGAGAAGCGCTTAATAGTGCGCTTAATGTTGCGCTTTTGCATAGGCGTGAAAATTATTCAGCGGATAGTTGGGGTAATTTGGATGAGATTATTTTGTCGGCGCAAGCGGTTGCCGATAATCCGCGCAGTACTGAGGTGCAAATTAGCCAAGCTATGACAGAAATAAACTCGGCGCTTTTTGGTTTGGAAAACATTGTAAACAGAAACCGCCTTAATGCGGCGGTTTTGTCGGCGCAAGAATTGCTGTCAGCCGGCGAACTCACGGTCGAAGATAGAAACGCTGTGACAACCGTTATAAATAGCGCTATTGCTGTCAGAGATAATATTCATGCTACGCAGATTGAAGTCGATGAAAAAGCGTATAAAATTGAAAGATTGGTTGACGGGATTATTAACAGACTGGGACCGAATGATTCACTTGAAATTTCCGGATCCGGTTGCGGTAGCGGAAATATTGCAACAATAATGTCTGCTATATTATTTCTCGCCGGAATAGTATTATTTATCAAAAGGAAAGGATAAAGTTCAAATAATAAAAAAATTTTATTACAAAAGGAAAAACAATTATGGATACATTTTATTTAGATAAAGCGATACATGCGATAAGGCGCGGTGTTGGTGACCTTAAGTCAAAGATATATCAAGAGGTAGCTAAGTTAGAAGTTACTTACCACAAGACAAAAGAACCCGTGCCGTACAGCGAAAGATTAAGCGGAACTTATGTCCCTATTAAAGAGGGAGAAAAATGGGGTCAGCTATGGGACTGTGCATGGTTTAGGCTGCAAGGAGTTGTTCCGGAAGGGTACGAATACGGCAGTTCCGCGCCGGTATTACAAATCAATGTCAGCGGGGAAGGATTAATATATGATAATACCGGCGTGCCGATTAGAGGTATAACAAGCGTAGGCGACCTAGGCGCGTTTAACGGTTGGCCAATCAAGAGAAATTTTGTGCTTGACGGCTACGGAGCGGGCGATAAAATTAATTTTTATATGGATGTTGGTTGTAATGATTTGTTCGGCAATTATCAGGACGGAACACTAAAGCAAGCGGCGATATCCGTTTGTAATCCCATGCTTAGGGAAGTGTTTTATGACTTTTTGACGCTTACTCATTTGGCGGAGACCTTGGACAAAAAGTCGGCTCGTTATAAGAGTCTAATTCACGCATTGTATGATGCAGTTTGTTGTTTTTGTGAGTATACGGATACCGAATGCGCCGCTGCGAAAAAAATTCTTAACAAGGAACTTAACAAAAAAGGCGGCGCGCCAAGCCTTAATATTACGGCGCTGGGACACGCACATCTGGACTTGGCATGGCTTTGGCCTATCCGTGAAACAAAACGCAAAGCCCTTCGTACTACGTCGACGGCTCTTAAAATGTTTGAAAAATATCCCGACTATATTTTTACATTAAGTCAGCCGCAACAAGTCGAGTGGATTAAAGAATTATCACCCGAGTTGTATGGTAAAATAAAAGAAGCGGTAAAAAAAGGAAAAATTGAGCCGGTGGGCGGTATGTGGACTGAACCCGATCTTAATGTTACGGGAGGAGAAAGCCTTGTAAGGCAATTAATGTATGGTAAGAGGTTTTGGAAAGATGAGATGGGAGTTAATGTTGATAACGCATGGATACCCGATGTGTTTGGTTTTAACGCGGCATTGCCGCAGCTTTTGAAGAAAAGCGGCATTGATTATTTGCTGACGATTAAAATGAGTTGGAATAACTATACCCGCTTTCCGTATCATAGTTTTATATGGAAAGGAATTGACGGTAGCGAAATATTGACTCATATGCCGCCGGAGGGAAATTACAATTCGGACGCAACACCGGGAGCTGTCAAAAAAACCGAGAATGAATATATAGAAGCAGGGAAAAGCGAGAATGCTATGATGCTGTTCGGCATTGGTGACGGCGGCGGCGGTCCGGGAACATCTCATTTAGAATTTTTAAAGAGACAAAAAAATCTTGACGGACTGTCTCCCGTTACGCAACGTACGGCAAAGGAATTTTTTAAGCTATTAGATAAGGAAAAAGCAAAACTACCGATATTCAAGGGTGAAATGTATCTTGAAAGACATCAAGGCACATATACGACGCAAGGCCGCAATAAGAGATTTAACCGAAGATTGGAGGTGCTGCTCAAAAATGCAGAGTTTTTAGCGCTTAAAGTACAGGATAAAATTCCTTATCCAGCCGGTGAGTTTCAAAAAATTTGGAAAGAAGTACTCCTTTATCAATTCCATGATATTTTGCCGGGGTCAAGTATCAAGCGTGTGTATGACGAGAGTGTGGAGAGATACGCGATATTAGAAAAGCAAGCACAAGGAATAATTGACCGCTCCATTGCCGCTATGAGCGGCGGAGAAGATGCGGTGTATAATTTAACAGGCTTTGAGAGAGAGGAAATTGTTAAGGTAAAGAATAACTACTATAAGGCAAAAACCGAGCCGTTTGCGCCTTGTTTAATTGCGGATGCAATAAAAGTTACGTCAAGCGCTATAGTTAAGGCGACAAAAAACACGCTGGAAAATGACATTATAACGGCAATGTTTGATAACGGCGGTCGATTAACAGGCGTGCGGGCAAAGGATAATAAACGGGAATATTTATATTTCGGAAATGAGCTGATTGTATATAATGACGATGGTGATTGCTGGGATATCGCCGATAATTATCTTGATAGGCCAAAGACGGTGCTTGTCGGCGAATTGATTGAAAGCGTTTCAGACGGAGTAGTTGCCAAAAGAGCATATAATTACAGATACGGCAAGTCTATAATTACGCAAGTTATAACTTTAAAACAGGGCGAGTCCTTTTTAAGATTTGATTGTTCGGTTGATTGGAAGGAAAGCTCTAAGATGCTTAGATGTGATTTCGCGCCCACCGCAAAAACCGAGCGGGCAACATATGATATACAGTTCGGGAGAGTAACAAGACCCGTCACCACTAACAATTTAGCCGAATTTGCTCAAAATGAAGTATGCGCTCAGAAATGGGCGGATTATTCGCAGCCTGATTTCGGGGTGAGTATAATTAATGATTGCAAATACGGGTATCGCGTCAAGGACGGAGTTGTAAGCATCAACTTGTTGCGCAGCCCCGATTCGCCCGGAAAGGATTCCGACAAAGCCGAGCATAGTTTTAGTTATCTCTTATATGCGCATGAAAGTCAAAATGACGTTGACCGCATAGCTCATTTATTAATTAATCCGCTTGTGTTTTGCAAGGTGGAGAAGGAATCCGCCTTTGTAAAATGCACCGAGGGAAGTGTGATTATAGAGTGCGTAAAAAAATGCGAATACGACCAAAGCCCGATTGTGCGTTTATATGAGAGCGAAGGCAAAAACGCACTTGTAAATTTGACCGCCAAAGGATATAACACATATAAAGAAACCAATTTGCTTGAAACAAATGACCTTGAAGAACAATCTTTGTCAGCCTCTCTCAAATTTGCTCCGTTTGAAATAAAGACAATCAAGTTGTTAAAAAATTGATAACCATAAATATTAGAAAAAGAAGGCAAATGAATTTATGAAACTTAAAAAACTACGGTTTACTCCTTATACCGCCGATAAGCTTTCGGCAGAAGGATGGTTAAGACGGCAACTAGAGATTCAAGCCGAAGGACTTAGCGGAAATCTTGATAAGGTGTGGCCGGACATTAAGGATAGTCGCTGGATAGGCGGGGATAAGGACGGCTGGGAAAGAGTTCCCTATTGGCTGGACGGCTTTATTCCGCTCGCATATTTGCTTGATGATCTCGATATGAAAAAGCGTGCCAAAACTTATATTGACGCTATTTTAGCAGGGCAAAAAGAAGACGGATGGCTGTGTCCCTGTAGTGACGATGAGAGGGACCGTTATGATATGTGGGCGCTCTTTCTTATTTGTAAGGTACTGGTGGTTTATTGTGATTGTACGAAAGACGAGCGTATCGAAGACGCGGTGTATAGAGCGCTAAAGCAATTTGACAGGCATATAGCGCGGTGTACATTGTTTAATTGGGGCTCAGCCCGTTGGTATGAGTGCTGTATCCCGTTATTTTGGCTA
>Ga0123355_10018425_pt1 | contig 11072 bp, 3 predicted proteins | sample TergutEmb28metaG_3_FD_89872 | JGI IMG/M metagenome (GOLD analysis project Ga0123355, IMG submission 89872) | Embiratermes neotenicus P1 segment gut microbial communities from Petit-Saut dam, French Guiana - Emb289 P1 | ecosystem: Host-associated > Arthropoda: Insects > Digestive system > Gut ...
ATGCAAAAGGAATTATCCGTAATATTAAGCCTCCCATTCGAGCAGGATTTAATAATCATGTACCAAATGATAGAGGCCCGCCTACTTGCTATGAGCAGAGACATGTCTGCCATCCAAGAAAGAATAGAAAACGCAACACCCTACCTTAACGAAATGAGCACAGACGCGCGGTATCTGTATCATTACACTATTGGTGTTTTTTATTTCATGCAAACGGTTGTGTCCTTCACACAAACAATGGACAGTGAGTCCCGTAGCGAGAGGGAAATACTAACAAAGGCCCTGGAGCATTTCACCCTATCCCTTGAGCATGAAAGTCAGAGTGTCGGTTTATATAAAGATGCGTCACTGCTTGCATTCTTAGGCAATACGTACACTAGCCTTGGTAAGCCTGTGCGTGCCCTTATATCTTTAGAGCGGTCATTAACGACCTACAGCGGTGACTATGTAATCGGTATTAGAAAAATGGGGGGGAGCATTGCGGCCTGTCACTTTCAAATTGGTGACTACGAACAAGCTAAAAAGGCTTATGAAGAGGTTCTGCTACACGAGCAAGCGGCAAATAGCCGAATAAAAATAGCAGTGATTCTTTCAGACCTGGCACTAACAAACCTGATGCTGGGCAACCAAGATGAAGCCCTAAGGCAATGCGAAGAAGCATTTTCCATTGCAAAGGAAGATAATCTGGTGTATCTGTTATGCCTATCCTGCAAGGTCAAGATTATGATGAAGACAAAAAAAACCGCAGAGGCAAAAGCACTAGTGGCAGAAGGGAAACAGCTTGTAGTTGGCGAGAAGGAGATAGTGCGTGTTGTTTTCGAAGCCTTTGGGCATATGATGAGCCTAAGCAGTGATAAGTCTATAGATTATTTGGAGAATATCGCAATCCCATGTTTACGTGGTACAGCCCAAAACCATCTTGCACTAGAGATATGCTACACCTTGGAAGAGCATTATCGTAAAAAAGAGGCTAAGTATAAGACCCTTGCAATGGCGGCTTTGGGGCGGGATATTTATCGGGATATGATTGTTGGTTAGGGTTATATAAGGCACCCACGAAAGCTCTGTTGCTTAAATTTAATGTCCCATTTTTATCGCTAAAAAACCGGAAAAAACATCATATTCTATGTAATAATTGTCCGAAAAATCCTCCCATAGCCCATGTGCAATCCCAACTCATACCTCATAGCGCACCCCCAAACCCTAATAAAATCACATATCAAGCGCAAATGTAATCAAAACCCGCCACCTAGGACACCCCTCCAAATTGGCGGGTTTTTTCATGAAATCAGCCCTCAAAACTGGAATATTGTTTCGTTGACATCCCCAAATACACATTATAAACTCAATAAAAATACCCTCTTTAGCGCTATAACACATTTTTGCAACATGAATATGCGGTATAAGGACGTGATATTTTGCGGCGAATAATTCCAAACAGTAAAGCAAAGGAGGCGCGTTGGACGCACTTCAAATACATAAGAAATGTTTTAATTTTCATGATGCTTTTGGTGATAGTTTCCGTGGCTATTGTTTTAGGTGGCAACAATGCAGTTGAAGACGATTTTGGCTTTGATACAGAGCTTTATTTTGGTATGACTATTTTAAGAGGATGGCCTATAGAAAGTATTTTGCCCCTAGAGCCTGAACTTACGGGGTATAGTTTCTCCCACTGGTCAAGCACCCCTAATGGGAGGGCGTTTGACTTTTCTACACCTATTTTATATGAGATGACTTTTTATGCTATATGGGCTGAGGGTGGCAGTACTGTAAATTATGGCTTGGATGAAGCTCATTATGAGCGTGAAGTCGAAGTCTACAGCCACGATGAAGCCTATGATTATGCTTCTGCTTATGATTATTATCCTATGGATGATTACAACATGTATTATGGTGATGCTCCTACATATGACGGCAACATGTATTATGGCGATGCCCCTATGTATTATGAAACCCATGAATACGATGAAGCTTATGGGGAAGATGACACTTACAATGCTGAAATTAATGATGGGTTCGAATTTGATGAAGAAGATAAGATATTTGTAAGGTTTACTTGGAATCATGAATACAATGCCTACTATGATGAAGCCCTTGCTGCGGTAGGGGGGCATATCGGTGCTGCGCCGGTTAAAATGGCGGAGACACCACAAGTGGAGATGTTTGGCGGCAATATCCCAATTATGCCGTTTAATGTTACGGTAAGCAGTGTTGCACAACTAAGACAACAAATAATCAACAGAACCGGCAACAATACCCAATGGACAATTTATTTGAACTGGGGGACGGTTGTTTCCACCCCAGCCGACATTGCAATTACTATACCGGCTAATACAAATATAAATTTGCAAAGTGCAAGTGCCGCAAGGCCTATATGGCATCAACAATTGACGGGGAATAGGCATTTTTATGTATCAGGAACATTGACTATCGGCAACATACAACTTAGCCGTGTAAGCCAGGATACATCCGTTATTGGCGGCGGCATAGAGGTTAATAACGGTGGTAACTTGTACATCAACCACGGTGGTGCGCTAATCCAAAATAACCACGCAGAGTCAGGCGGTGGGATTAGTGTCCTGCCCGGTGGCAGAGCAACAATAAGAGGTGGAACAATTGCCGGCAACATAGCTTCTGGCATCAACATGAATAGCGGCGGCGGCATACGTGTGGCTGCTTCTTTACCTTTGGGAAATAACCCCATTCTCATGGCCTACTTAACTTTTACTCGGGAATACCCGACATTTGTTAACGATAACCACCAAATATCAAATGACGGCGGCGGTGTTATATCCACCCATTCTGCAACGATTACTATAAGTGGAAATCAGCCTTTATATATTACCAATAATACGGCCGCTGGCAGTGGTGGTGGGCTGACAGTGAGCGGCCCCCTTCATATATCTGGAAGCGGCCCCCTTAACATAAGAGACAATACCGCAACCTCATATGGCGGTGGTATGGTGATTTCGGGTCCATCCGGCCAGCGGGGTTTTGTTTATATTTCACCCGTGACACCTATAGATATCTCGCACAACACATCGACAAACGCCCATGGCGGTGGTTTGCTGATTTCAAGGGGGTGGACAGAACTCGATGAAAATATCAATACAATACGATTGGGTGCGAATGTTACCATTACAAACAATAGCGCAGGTAGTGATGGCGCTGGAATAATGAATTTTAGTGGAAGCATAGAGTTAAACAATACCACTATTACAGATAACACCGCAGCTATAAATGGCGGCGGAATATACACGTCTGGGTCTAATGGGCGCATTGTGTCAAACGGTGCTACCATACATTCAAACATGGCAAGCGTTGCTGTTGGAGTGCCCACCATGGCAGGCACCGGCGGCGGCGGGGTTAGTGTTTCAAATGGCATTTTTACAATGAACTCTGGCACCATTGGCTACCCAGATGCTACAGCAATTAACGCATTCAGTAACCGCGCTATAAGAGGTGCCGGGGTGCGTGTTTCACAAAACGGAATCTTTAACTTTAACGGCGGCAGCATTTTATATAACGTGACAACCAATGTGGAAGATGGGACAACGGCGTTAGCAGACGGCCGTGGTGGTGGCGTGTTTATCACCGACAGCGGTAACTTTAATATGAGCGGCGTAGCCGCTACCGAAAGACTCGTAAGAAACAACGCAGCAGACCTTGGCGGCGGGGTTTATATACGCGGTGGTAATTTAAGAATCGAAAATGAAAATGCCCATATACAGGCCAACACAGTAACTACTGGGGCTTCTGGTGCCGGCGTTCATCAAAGCGGCGGTGTTGTGACGATGTCCGCTGGTAGTATCCGCAACCACAATGCTGAAGGCACGGCAAATGGCCTGGGGCTAAGTTACGGCAGTGGCGTGGATATGCGCAGTGGCACGTTTTACATGTCTGGCGGGGCCATAACAAGCAACCGCACAGGTGTAGCAAACATGCCAGGCGGCGTAAATGTTGAAGGTGGTAGTATATTTAATATGACGGGTACCTCTACCATAGGCGGCTCGGCTGAAAATATGTGGAACCAAGGTACAACAGGTGGCGGTGTGCGTGTGGCCACCACTGACGGCTTTGTCATTCCTGGCGTTATCAACCTCCCTGGCGGTTCTTTTAACATGGAGAATGGCATTGGTGAAAGCGGTACCAGAGCCATCAGCCATAACCGGGCAACGGTTTCTGGTGGCGGCGTACACATTGTAATGGGTGAGTTTAACATGCGCGGAACGGCCGGTACCTCCATCGTTAGCCATAACCAAGTCACCGGTGAGGCGGCAACCAACGGCGGCGGCGGAGTATTTATTGAATCGGGCAACTTCCGTATGGAAAATACTGCTGTATCTGTTGTAGAAGCAAATATTGTCAACAACGCAAACGTAGGCGCGGGGGTTCATCAAACTGGTGGCACTGTTACCATGTCTGGGGCTAATACGCATATCCGCAACCATAACCAGCAGGGTACAGCGGCAGGTATGGGGCCAAGCCATGGCAGCGGCGTAGATATGCGCGGCGGTGTGTTTAATATGTCCGCAGGATATATCACAAGCAACCGTACAAATGCGGCTGACAGGCCTGGTGGTGTAAATGTTGAGGGTGCTGGTGTGTTTAATATGGCAGGCACCAGCACTATTGGCGGCTCGGTTGCAAATATGAACCTAGGAACAACAGGTGGTGGCGTGCGTGTGGCTGGCACAGGTGCCTTTAACATGGAAGGTGCTGACGGCACCAGAACCATTAGCCATAATCAGGCAACGGTTTCCGGTGGCGGTGCGCACATTGCAGGCGGCCAGTTTAATATGCAGGGAACGGGTGGCACTTCCACTATTAACAATAATGAAGTCACCGGTACGGCGGCAACCAGCGGCGGCGGCGGGGTATTTCTTGGGGCAGGTGACTTCCGAATGCAAAATACTGCTGTATCGGCAGTTGAAGCAAATATTGTCAACAACGCAAGCGTAGGCGCGGGGCTTCATCAAACTGGCGGCATTGTCACCATGTCTGGGGCAAATGCGCATATCCGCAACCATAATGCACAGGGTACGGCGGCAGGCATGGGGCTAAGCCATGGTAGCGGCGTAGATATACGGGGCGGTATATTTAATATGTCCGCAGGCTTTATCACAAGCAACCGTACCGGGACACTTAATTTCCCTGGGGGTGTGAATATAGATGGCGCTGGTAGCGCGTTTAACATGTCTGGCGGCACTGTAGGCGGCACAACAGCATCAAATTTATGGAACCAAGGCACCCATGGGGGCGGTATCAGGGTCGCTAACAGTGCAACATTTAACATGACGGCCGCTAGTGCATCAATTACTGGCAATAGGGCAACACAGGGTGGTGGTGTGCATGTATCCAACAACGCTGATTTTGTCATGGGAAACGGCACCATCTCTGGCAACCTAGCAAATAGCACTGTCAACGGCGCAGGGGGTGGGGTGTTCTTAAGCGGTACCGGCAGCTTTGAAATGACTGGCGGTACGATAGGCGGAAGCGCAGCCACCGAAGCAAACAGGGCCGTTTATGGTGGTGGTATACATGTGGCAGGCGGAGCCGTAGCAGAATTGTCTAATAGCCAAATCACCGGCAACATGGCCGACGAAGACGGCGGAGGTATATGGGTCTCCCTCACATCAAGCTTGATTGCAAACAATGTCGCCATTACAGGCAACGAAGCCGAAGAAATGGGCGGCGGGATATTTACAGAGAATTATGAGTACACATTCGACTTAAATATGCTTGCTGTGCCGGCACCATACAGCAATTTAACTATCCAGGGGGTGACTTTCTTTGGCAACACCGCAAACCAGGATTGGCCACCGCCAAATAATGCACTTGCTACCGGTATTCCTGGAGGGTCGCAAAGTGTACGCAATCACCCGATAAATAACTACGATATCAATTTTGAGATTGATGGTATTCCCCTTCGGTTTACCAAGACGGATAATATAATCGCCCCGGAGACAGGTAATCCGTTGTCAGGTGCTGTGTTCCAGCTTTATTCCTGGGACACGGTTGGCGATGAGTGGATAGCATCTGGTTCCCAGGTAACTAGTGACATAAATGGCGTGGTGACGCTCAAGCTCTCTACAACAGCCCAGTATCGTCTAGTAGAAGTTGCGCCACCCAACGGGTTTATGCCAGTGTTTGGTTATTGGCTGATATCTCTGGACGATAGTACACTAGTGGCTACGATTACCCATCATAATACGAATCCGCATTTCTACTACTATGATGGTAATTGGTATGTAGGCAATATGCTTGATTTTGAATTGCCCCTTGCAGGAGGTTTTGGGCGGAGCAGATTCTTTTTCGCGGGTTCTGCTTTTATCTTTATGGGGCTTGGTGTTGCAGTATACGGAGTATTAGCGTCTAAAATAAACAGGCGGGAGTCTCGCGTCCGCTATCGTTGATAATAATTTGCCCATGGTAGGCGATGCTGATGATGTTTGTGGTCTTATATTCTAGCCATGCCATGTATAGTTCCACATAAAAACCGCCCGCGGAGTAAAACTCCACGGGCGGTTTTTATGCAGAAAATTATATCCTAAAAATCACCCTGCTCAATAAGGGCAAGTACAGTCTCCAAGGCATCCATGCCCTCAAAGTTATGCACATGAGGCGCAATGCCATAAGCCTCAAGGGAGTTGCCAAAGATATCTGTCATATAGCCAATATCTATACGGAACAGCATCCCTGTATTGGGTAGCACAACAAATGTGGTGCTTGGCCCCATAATACCAGAGGTATTGGCCCCAACTACCGTAGCACGGCCTGAGGACATGACCATCTGGGCAGCGGCATTGGATGCAGATGAAGATCTTCCATCCACCAGCAGCCACACATTGCCATCAAAGGTAATGCCGTCAAGGGTGGGGTAGTAAGTCGTGCTTGTTACAAACACATAATCCAGCCGTTGGTAGTCGCTTCTGTTAAATGCTGTCATGACTTGCTGGTTAATAAAATCTCTTGCGGGCATTATTTCGTAGGAGAAGGTATGGGCCCATCTTGCGTTGGCGGCTAGCCAGATATCATATGTCTCTGCCAGGGCATTCATATAGGCCATTGCAGCGTCTCCACCTGCAAAAAATTCGTGACTCACGACCACTGTAGGCTCGCTTATAAGCCTTGAGAAAATATGATCAGGAAAGTAGGTGCCCCATCCGCCACCATTACCTCTTAGGTCTATAATTAAGTGGTCGTAATTTTGAATTTCTTCAAAGAATGGAATAGTTACTAAATCATCAAAAAATGCACAGGCGTGAAAAGTCCCTATTGCTAGGTATGCAATCTCTCCGGGGACTATTATTTCTGTGGTGATATTGCCCTCAACCTCTTCTCTTACGCTAAGATGGTGAGCATATAAATCTACCTCTACTTCACCATAAAACCTTGCAGCATCTGGATGGGTATACAAATCAAAAAGCAGTCCGTCAACAGGGCTATTTTCACGTATAAGGGTTCCGTTGTAATACATCCTGCGGACCATAGTGTACATAGTTGTATACGAGCTAAGGGTCATTGGCCACATATGCCCTATTCCTTCAAATGAGTTTACCATCCAATAAAATAAAAGATAGCTAAGATATGTTGCAGCCATGTCCCTTGGGTCGTCTCCTTCCCTTATAGGGAAAAGGATTTCATATATGGGTGCCCCCCTGGTTTCTTCATAAAAAGCTAAGTTTACGGGGATTACAAAAGGTGTCATTGTGTAAATTTGATGCCTTATTGCCTCGGCGTACAATAGGAAATCTGTATCAAAGCGCCTATTGATTACACTTTCCCAGGGGGTGTTTTCGATTATTGCGTTTATTACAAAGTCAAAATCGTATAGCACAAGGTCACGGGCTTCCTCTGTCAGGTAAAGGCGGGTTAAGCCCATATAGTACCAAAGGGTTGAGTCAAAAACCTCAAAAACCAAGTCCACATCACCCACATACATATAGGCCACACCGTTTAGGGCAAAAACGGATGCTTCCAGTTCTACATCAACGCCATTTACCAAAGCGGTATTGCTGCCAATAAACAATACAATGCTACCGCCCTGTAAGGCGATATGTATGCTTCTGGCTTCATTATCCAATGTTATTGTGCCGCCATACCCTTCAATCAACTCAGTAACAGACACATACTCCCTGATTTCTTGCATAGATGCTGCCTCGTCGGCCTGGGCTATTACCGGTTGCATAAAGGGTACTACCGGTACTGCCGCCATTACCAATGCAAGTGTTAATGCTACAAGTACTCTTTTTACGCTTTTCATTTTACTTAATGCCTCCTTTGTCAGTAGAGAAAATTGGTATAATTTATTCTTAATTGTAGTATTACATATACACTTTGATATTGCAATACCTAATCACAGTGGTAATTACAAAAAAAGAGACTGCCTCATTGGCAGTCCCTTTTATAACTAGTATTTAAAATAATTATCCTAATAATCTCCCGCCACAATAAGGGCAAGTACGGTTTGTAAGGCATCCATACCTTCAAAGTTAAGGACATGAGGTGCAATGCCATGCTCTTCAAGGGAGTTGCCAAACATATCTGTCATATACCCGATATCCATACGGAACAGCATCCCTGTATTGGGCAGCACGATATAGGTATGGTATGGCCCCATAACACCAGAGGTATTGGTTCCTACAACTGTGCCACGGCCAGAGGTCATTATCATCTGTGTTGCAACAGCAGAGGCAGAGGCAGAGCCTCCATCTACCAAAAGCCACACCCTGCCGTTAAAGATAATGCCGTCATCTGCTGGGAAGGTGTACTCGCTTGTGATGATAACATAGTCTAGCCTTGCAAGGTCGTTTGCGTCAAAGGCGGTCATGCCTTGCTGGGTAACAAAATCGTTTGCGGGCATGATTTCAACAGAGAAGTAGTCGCCCCAATCCTCGGCCCAATTGGCTAGAGTCTCCATTAGGGCGTTCATAACTGATAGGGCTATATCCCCACCGGAGAAAAACTGATGGTCGCTAATCTCTACAGGCTCGTCTATTAGTCTGCTAAAGATATGGGTAGGGAAGTACATGCTCCAACCGCCGCCATTGCCTCTTAGGTCAATAATAAGATGGTCAAAGTCTATAATCTCTTCAAAGAAGGGGATAGTGGTCAAGTTATCAAAGTCTGGGCAAGCAGCAAAGCTTCTTATGCCTAGATATGCAATCTCGCCAGGTACAATAATCTCTGTAACTATATTGCCTTCTATTTCTTCCATGCCTTCGAAGTAGGGGGCGTATAGGTCTACTTCTATTTCACCATAAAACCGTACTGCGTCGGGATGGGTAAAGGTATCAAAGCGCATTGTTTCAAAGGGGTTGGTGTCCCGGTCTATTGTGCCGCTGTAGTAGGTTCTGCGTAAAATGGTGTATTGCATCCTGTAAGTCATAAGGTCTCTTGGGGCAAGGTGGCCTATATGGCCAATGGGCATAGAAAACCCATACATCAGGAAATAGCTGAGATAGTTGGCGGCTATATCCCTTGGGTCGTCTCCTTCTCTTATTGGGAAAAGGACTTCATATATTGGTGCCCCCAAAATTTCTTCAAACAAGTCCAAATAAACAGGGACTGTAAAGGGTGTCATGGTGTAAATATGATGCCTTAGGGCTGTGGTAAGCTCCATGAAGTCTATGTCTAGGCGCCTGTTGATTACGCTGTCCCAAGGGGTGTTTTCTAGTATTGCATTTACTACAAAGTCAAAATCATATAGAACAAGGTCCCGGGCTTCCTCTGTTAGGAAGAACTGCAAAAACTCCCCTTGTTCTAGGATGGTTTCGATAAAGACTTCGATTATCAGCTCCACATCCCCTACATACATAAAGGCTGTGTTGTTGAGTATAAACACCGTGTCTTGCAGCTCTACATCCACCCCATTGACTGTGGCTAAGGTTCTGCCAACAAACAAGACAATAGTACCGCCGTCTATGGCGATATGTATGCTTCTTGTGGCACCTTCCCATGTTACAATGCCTCCGTGGTATTCAAACAGCTCTCTTACCGCTATAAACTCTCGGCCTTCTTGGGTAGGAAGGACTGCTTCCGCTTGCACTACCACCGGTTGAAAGAATGGTACTACCGGTACGGCGGCCATTGCCAGCACCAGCATTAGCGCAACAACTAACTTTCTAACTCTTTTCATGCTTTTTCCTCCGTTTAAATTATTTAAAGCTTGATTTCAATGAGAGTATAGAACAAGCACTTAGATATTACAACACCCCAACATAAACCAACAATACCGCAAAAAACACACCAATAGACAAAATCATAGCTTTAAAGCTAAGCTCAAGGCCCCGAAGGCGTGGCAGGAAGTCTTTCTTTGCCAAAAAATATCTGTAAATAAGGAACCCTGCCCCAAGACTAAGGCAAAACACAAGGCTCTTCTCCAGATACCCCATAAGCCCTATGCCAACCTGGCGGTTAAATAAAAACCAAATAGCCTGCCCCCCAAAGACCCCAAACCAAAAGCATATTACCCCAAGGCCCAGGGCTACAGACTGGCGGCACCAGTCTGGCACCACATCCCTAATAGGCCCAGTAGGGCTGCCAAAGAAAATAGCGGAATACCGCACAAAGACTAAAATTGTCCCAACATTAATCAAAGCAAGCACCCACGAAAGTGCCCCACCGGCCCCATATGCAAGAAAATATTTAGAGATAGAGCCATTAAACAAAGGTGCCCCAACAATGCCCAGCACAACCAGCATATTGGCAATGGCAATAGGGGGGCTGAGGCGGAAAAGCCCTCGCATTTTGGTAATATCCTTAGTTTGGTACAGATAGCTAACCATCCCGGCTATAAGAAATAAGGCCACCTTTATCAATGCGTGATTAATAACATGAAACAATGCCCCAATATAGGAGTATTCGTTGTTAAGGCTAAACCCGGCAATAATAAGGCCTACCTGGGCTACGGTACTGTAAGCCAGCATTAGCCGGATATCCTTCTGGGCTAGTGCAAGGATAATCCCAGCAATGGCCGTTAGTATGCCTATAATAAGGAAAAAATCCGAAGCCATGCCCCCAAATACAGCTTGGAAACGGATAAATAAATAAACCCCACTTTTGATATG
>Ga0123355_10018426_pt1 | contig 11072 bp, 1 predicted proteins | sample TergutEmb28metaG_3_FD_89872 | JGI IMG/M metagenome (GOLD analysis project Ga0123355, IMG submission 89872) | Embiratermes neotenicus P1 segment gut microbial communities from Petit-Saut dam, French Guiana - Emb289 P1 | ecosystem: Host-associated > Arthropoda: Insects > Digestive system > Gut ...
CGTAAAGGTAAATGACCCTGCTGTAGTGGGCGTTCCTGATAATACACCTGTGGTTGTATTAAGGGTTAATCCAGGCGGCAAAGAGCCGTCTATAAGTACATGCGAAAATGAGGGCACAGGAACCCCGGTTGCCACAAAGGTAAAGCTATAGGCGTCACCTACCATTCCGTCCGGTGCGTTGGAAACGGTCATTACAGGGGCAGCCCACGGTGTCCAGTTGGCCGTCACCGTTACGGGGTTATTTGGCATTACAAATGACGTGCTTTGACTGCTCGCATTGGCAAATGTAACCCCCGGCGAGGATGATGTCCAGCCTGCGAAAGTATGATTGGTTCTGCTGCCGGCATTCAGATTAACTGTGTCGCCGGATAAGTGCGCCTGTCCTGATGGGGTTTGTCCCCATGATGTTGCCGTCGGCCACGCCGGGTCGTTTTCTACAGTGACAACCTGAAGTGCATTTGTGCCTGTAAAAGTGCCGCCGCCTGTAATTATGCCATTGTTTGTTAGTGCGCCGTTATTATGAAAGTTACCATCATTCGTGACAGTGCCGCCGCTTGTATTGTTAAACGTACCGCTTGTGTTATTAATAAACCTAGTGATATTGTTAAGCGTACCATTGTTGGTAAATGTACCATTGTTGATAAATTCATCAGGAGCGTTATTGTTAATCGTTCCATTGTTTATAATTGTTCCACTATTTGTGAAATTGTTAGGAAAGTTAATTTGATGGTTGATAACAAAGGTTATGCTACTATGCATAATTACGCCAGTTGTTACAGTGAAATCCGCCGTAGTTGTAATAGTGCCGCCTCCTGCGTTGATCACCGCAAGGCGGGCATCCGTGAACTGCTGGTTATTGCTCGCATATAAATTTAATAGTGGCATAATCCCAACCGGCTCCACCGTCACCGCAATAACAGGCGGCGCTACACCCTCTGCCACCACAAAATCTCCCTGCACAGCGGCGGTAAATATATACTCGCCCGCAAAGCCCTCAAATTCGGGGGCACTGCTCCAACTCACCGGTACGGTTATGGTGTAATCTTCCGGCGCGTTGGTTGTCGCCGTTAAAGCAGCGGGCAGGTCAAGTGCCGCCAGCTCGGTTCCAAACGCCACGGTTTGGCTGGCTACACCCGCCGGTAAAGCGTCAAACTCTATTATTACTGCCATCGCCCCAAATCCAGCTAATTCCCCTCCTATTCCCCTCCCTGGAGGGGTGCCTCCGAAGGAGGCGGGGTGGTCAGGTTTTGCATCCTCTTTATCATCATTATCATCTTCCTCGTACTCATCCTCATAATATTTGTCTTCAGGCTTGTACTCGTAATACTCTTCGTCAGGGTTGTTTTCGGTTATGTCAGGTGGGTATGTTATCATCCCATCGGCTTCGCCGCCATCTGACCACCCCGTCGCTTCGCGCCACCCAGGCTGCATGGCGAGCAGGTGCGCCCTGTCTTCTGCAGTGGTCAATGCAGAAGACAGCACCGACCAGCCCTCCAAGGAGGGGAATTCGTCGCCATTGTGTGTGCCCATGTCGTCATTGCGCGTACCTATGTTGTCATTGCGGACTTGATCCGCAATCTCTGCACTGTCGCCCTGAACTGGGTTGTCCTCTGCCATTACTTGCATCGGTACAGTACCTAATACCATTACAAATGTGAGTAATATTGCAATCATCTTGTTGAACATACTATGCTTCCTTGTTCTTGTCATACTTTATTCCTCCTTATATAATCCTGGTTACCCATTTATTAAACCTTTTAATTCCCCTCCTTGGTCAGGACAGTAAAGTTGCCGCGAAACGGTAGGGCTATTAATTCCCCTCCTTGGAGGGGTGGCACGCGAGGCGTGACGGGGTGGTCACATGCCGCGAAGCGGCTAGAATGTCTTTCTGTAGTGCAGGATGCTCATTCAACATCCGCATCACATCATCCATCCGATACAACACATCATGAGCCAAAATACGTATAACAGTCAGCCCCAACCCTTGCAAAAACGCATCTCGCTCATTATCATATTCTGCCTTACTATCATGAGATTTTCCATCAATTTCAATAACTACATGGCAGTTTGTGCAGTAGAAATCCACAATATAGCTGCCTATGATTTTTTGGCGGTCGAAATCATAACCTTTGAACTTTTTCTTATGTAGTTGCTGCCACATGAGCACTTCGCTCAAAATTCCTGCTTTACGCAATTCTTTTGCCCGTTGCCGCAGTTCTGAATTGGCAGGAAGAGAGTTACTGTTTTTTCTGCCGCGCAATGTGGTCACCTCGCCTACAGATTTTCTATGCCATGTCTCTTGCGGGGAAAGGCACGCCTCCTTCGGAGGCGCTCTGACCACCCCGTCAGCTTCGCTGCCACCTTTGGCGGTTTGCCTTTGGCAAACTGGCACGGAGTGCCACTTTCGCACAGCGAAAGCGCAGACACAGGGAGGGGAATTATTATACTAGTGGCTTTACCTCAGCCTGACGACCACGTCCTACGGGTGGTCAAACCCCGCGAAGCGGCAAAGGTTATTATTATCCTCCGAAACCGCAAAACGAGCGGGTGCCTTGATTTTATCAAAGCCGTACCACTCGTATCGGAAACTGTTGCTATGCTGTATGTCACGTTGCTGCCCCGATAAAGTTACGAACGGCATCACTCGGATTTACCATAAAGACAACTAATGCGAGTAAGGCCTGCCGCCCAACTCGCACACAGAATAATTGTAAAAATTATAGCATAGCTCGACACAGATTTCAAGAATTATTTTCCGCTGCATTGCAACTATCCTACAGCTTTAGTGCGAAGAATAAGCTGCCGACAATCTTGCTGCCGGCAGCCTGAAACGTGGAGATTAGGTCTGCGAAATTTTAGTGTAAAATGGTGTGCTTAATCTATTAATCCAAAAAATTATATAGTATAGTAGCAACTTCCGCTCTTGTAGCATAGCCTGTCGGGTCGAATACGTTGCCTGATCTTCCGTTGACAACGCCGGCTTCAAAAAGTCTTGCCACAGCTTCACTTGCATATTCGGCTACAGACTCTTGGTCTGCGAAACCTGTACTTTCTCTTGTAGAATTAAGCCCAGTTCCTACAAGGTCTGCGTAGCGAGCCAAAATTACTGCCAAGTCCTGGCGTGTAATATTGTCATGTGGTCTAAAGTTACCATTACCGAAGCCAAGTACAAGACCATTTTCCGCAGCCCATGCCACTGCATCCGAGTACCAAGTGTCAGTTGCTACATCATCAAACATGCTTGTACTGGCATCTGGCAATCCTGCTTCACGGTGCAGGATAACAACCAGCATAGCGCGTGTAAGCGGAGCGTTTGGGCTGAATCTGTTAGGGCTTGTGCCAACCATCAACTCATTGTTGTAAGCAAACATTACAGGGTTGAAGAACCAATCGCTGTTGTTTACATCAGCAAATCTGTTTGATGCTTCTGTTGGAACTTGCGCCAGAACGATAGGCAGAGGAGCTGCTTCTGCTTGAACCGATGGATGTGCTAGAGCCGCCAAAGGAGGAGCTGGAATTGTTTGACCAGGAGTTCCGCCGACCCTTGGAATCCAGGCAGGACCTGGGTCTCTGCTGCCGCTAGGAGGGAGGATAGGTCCTGGACCTGGGGTAACATTAGTACCTCCATCGTCCTCAATTCTTTCGTAGACAGCTGTAAATGTTATAGCCTCTGTTATAGTATGCCCTATTGGGTTGGCTGCTGTTCCGCTAGATGCCCAACCTGTATGTCTCCAGCCTGTGATTGGATTTACCATAGGGATATGCGATGCATCCAGGACTGTGCCAGGTAAGACTTGAACTGCTATGTTAGCCATACCGCCTGCAAGCGTACCACGAAGACCTGCAGCGAATGTTACGGTGATTCTTTCAACTTCTTCGTATACTGCTGTGAATGTAACTGCTTCTGTTACATTATGCCCTATTGGGTTAGTTGCAGTTTCGCTGATTGTCCAACCTGTATGTATCCAACCGGTATTTGCGTTTACTGTAGGAATGTGATTTACATCTAACTCTGTGTTAGGCAGAACTTGGACTGTTATGTTTGGTTCTCCATCTACAAGAGTTCCATGTAAACCAGGTGCGAAAGTTACGGTGATACGCTCGATTTCTTCATATACTGCTGTGAATGTTACTGGTCCGGTTACGGTATGCCCTATTGGGTTTGCCGCTGTTCCGTTAACTTCCCAACCAGTATGTCTCCAACCAGTGTTAGCATTTACTGTTGGAATATGTGTTGCGTTTAGCTCTGTGCCAGGCAGAACCTGAATAGTTACATTCGGCTCTCCGTCTACGAGAGTTCCATGTAAACCAGGTGCGAAAGTTACAGTGATTCTTTCAACTTCTTCGTATACAGCTGTGAATGTAACTGCTTCCGTTACGTTATGCCCTATCGGGTTAGCTGCTGCTCCGTTAACTTCCCAACCTGTGTGTCTCCAACCAGTGCTTGGGTTTACTGTAGGAATATGCGTTGCGTTTAGCTCTGTGCCAGGCAGAACTTGTACTGTTACATTCGGTTCTCCGTCTACAAGAGTTCCATGTAATCCAGGCGCGAATGTTATGATAATACGTTCCACTTCTTCGTATACTGCTGTGAATGTAATTGCTTCCGTTACGTTATGCCCTATCGGGTTAGCTGCTGTTCCGCTAACTTCCCAACCTGTGTGTCTCCAACCAGTGTTCGCATTTACTGTAGGAATGTGACTTGCATCTAACTCTGCGTTAGGTAGAACTTGAACAGTTACATTCGGCTCTCCGTCTACAAGAGTTCCATGCAAACCAGGCGTGAACGTTACAGTTATACGTTCAATTTCTTCGTATACTGCTGTGAACGTTACCGCTTGTGTTACGGTATGCCCTATCGGGTTTGTCGCTGTTCCGTTAACTTCCCAGCCAGTATGCCTCCAACCAGTATTCGGATTTACTGCAGGAACATGGGTTGAATTCAGCTCTGCGCCAGGCAGAACTTGTACTGTTACATTCGGTTCTCCGTCTACGAGAGTTCCATGTAAACCAGGAGCGAATGTTACAGCAATCCTTTCGATTTCTTCGTATACTGCTGTAAAGGTTATTACTTCTGTTACGGTATGTCCTATTGGGTTAGTTGCAGTTTCGCTGATTGTCCAACCTGCATGTCTCCAACCGGTATTTGCGTTTACTGTAGGAACATGAGATGCATCTAACTCTGCGTTAGGTAGAACTTGTACTGTTACATTCGGTTCTCCGTCTACAAGCGTTCCATGCAAACCAGGCGTGAAGGTTACAGTTATACGTTCAATTTCTTCGTACACTGCTGTGAATGTAACTGCTTCCGTTATGCTATGCCCTATAGGGTTTGCCGCTGTTCCGTTAACTTCCCATCCAGTGTGCCTCCAGCCGGAGGTTGGGTTTACTGTAGGAATATGCGTTGCGTTTAGCTCTGCGCCAGGCAGAACTTGTACTGTTACATTCGGTTCTCCGTCTACAAGCATTCCATGTAAACCAGGAGCGAATGTTACAGCAATCCTTTCAATCTCTTCGTATACTGCTGTGAACGTTACCGCCTGTGTTACAGTATATCCTATCGGGTCTGTGACTGTTCCACTAATTGCCCAGCCAGTATGCCTCCAACCGGTATTCGGATTTACTGAAGGAACATGGGTTACATTGAGCTCTGTACCAGGTAAAACTCGAATGGTTACAGTTGACTCTTCGTCTGCCAGTGTTCCATGTAGACCAGGAGCGAATGTTACAGCAATCCTTTCAATCTCTTTGTATACTGCTGTGAATGTTATTGCTTGTGTTACAGTATATCCTATCGGATTTGTGACCGTTCCACTAATTGCCCAGCCAGTATGCCTCCAGCCTACGGTTGGATTTACTGAAGGAACATGGGTTGTATTCAGCTCTGTATCTGGCAGAACTTGTACTGTTACATTTGGTTCTCCATCAACCAGAGTTCCATGTGAGCCAGGTGCAAATGTTACAGTGATAATACTGCCTTCCATAGTTAGAGGTGTGTGTATGTCGTAGTTGGTAAAAGCATGGTTGAGGTTAAGAAGTGATACCATGCCTGGGTTGATATAATCTTCAAACATGAGGCTCAAAACTCTATTTTCACGAATACCGCTTTGAGCTATATTTCCTGTGAAGATAACATCTTGGCTAATTGCCATATCTTCTAATAATGCCACAAACTCTGCCTGTTCAGCGTTATCAACAGGACCAAATCCAACCCCACCGCCGTTTATAGCTGCAGTATTATTGCTAATTGTGCCTCCATTTATGATAACGTCATTGAAGCCACTGATGAGGGTTTCAAAAAATATGTTGATTCCGCCGCCATTTTGATGAGCCGTGTTACCGTTTATTGTGCCGTTATTCATAATAAATTCAACAAGAGCTTGACCGTTTATGTTTACACCACCACCATTTTGGTGGGCTGTGTTGCCGCTTATTTCGCCATTATTCATAGTAAAGCTACCATTACTAGATACAACGGCACCACCGCCGTAATTGGCTGTATTGTTGCTTATTTCGCCGTTGTTCAGAGTGAGTATGCCGCTAACTCCAACACCACCGCCGCTAATGGCTTCATTGCTGCTTATTTCGCCACCATTCATGATGAATGTGCCAGAATTATATCTATTACCTAGCCATAAGTTTTTTAAAGCAATACCGCCGCCAAAACCAGCTTCATTAGCATTTATTATACCATCGTGCATGGTGAAAATGCCGCCACCAGTTACAAAGACACCTCCGCCAGCTTCTAGGGCTTCGTTATAGCTTATTTTACCATTGTACATGGTAAATGTTCCAACTACCCAGACACCACCGCCTTCGCTGGCACCTGGAGTAATTGATTCGTTGCTGCTTATTTCGCCGGCGTTCATAATAAATGTGCCGTATACACTAACACCGCCGCCGCCGCGATGACCATGAATATTAGCATCGCCGTAATGTACGTTATTGCTTATTTTTCCGCCATTCATAGTGAATGTGCCATTGAAGTCTACAAGAACACCGCCGCCGCCATCACGAATTTCTCCGAAAACTCCATGATTACGGTTGTTAGCTATAGTAGAACCGTCCGCCATATATAGCCTTCCCATTGAATTTACTTGTACACCGCCATGAATGGTGTTGATGTTTTGCTGATTACCGCTAAGTGTAATATTGTATAGGCGCAATGTACCGTCAACGTGGAAATGGCGTCGATTTTCTGTTGTTTGCAGTAATGTAAAGTTTTGTCCAGGCGCACTTGTAATAGAAATGTCAAGCCCAGCGGGGATTATAATTGCATCTCCTGCTATTGGGAAGTCATTTTGCACTATGATAGTTGCCGGTTCATTAAGCACTTGAATGTGGTTTATTGCATATAGCAATGTTGCTCTGTCTGTAACTAGAAGCTCAGAGCCTTCAACTCTTTGGTATACTGCAGTAAATGTTATTGCTTCTGTTACGGTATGCCCTATTGGGTCAGCTGCAGTTCCGCTGACTGCCCAGCCTGTGTGCCGCCAGCCTGTGTTTGCATTTACTGTAGGAACATGAGATGCACCTAAGTCTGTATCAGACGGAACTCTGATTGTTACATTCGGATCTCCATCTACCAGAGCTCCATGCATACCAGGTGCAAACGTTACGGTAATCTGTTCAATTTCTTGGTATACTGCTGTAAATGTTACAGCTTCTGCTACGGTGAAACCTATCGGGTTTGTAGCCGTTCCGCTAACCTCCCAGCCTGTGTGCCTCCAGCCTGTAGTTGGGTTTACTGTAGGAATATGAGTTGCATTCAGCTCCGTATCAGGCAGAACTTGTACTGTCACATTAGGCTCTCCGCCTACAAGCGTTCCATGCGTACCTGGCTCAAACGTTACATTGATAACACTACCCTCCATAGTCAGAGGCGTATGTATATCATAGTTGGTAAAAGCATGACCGTAGGTAGGTAGGGATACTGTTCCTGGACGGATATAATCTTCAAACATGAGGCTCAAAACTCTATTTTCACGAATACCGTTTTGGGCTACGTTTCCTGTGAAGATAACATTTTCATCAATCTCTAAAACATCTAAAAAACTTATGAAACCTGCATGTCCAGCGCTAGTAGCAGCAAACATAATTCCGCCGCCGTCCATAGTGGCGATGTTGTTGCTAATTGTGCCTCCATTTATAATAATGTCATCAAAAGGATTGACAATAAGTAAACTGATACCACCACCAAATACGGCAGTGTTACCGTCTATTTTGCCATCATTTATGATAAATTCAAGAGGGTCATGAAATGCTGAGTGTGATTCTACAGATATACCACCGCCGCTTATATTAGCGATATTACCACTTATTTCACCATTATTCATTGTAAAGATGCCTCTGGTAAATATACTTAAACCGCCACCTTGATTAGCTGTGTTGTCGGTTATTGTGCCGTTGTTCATAATGAATATGCCGCCCATTCCAACGCCGCCGCCACTGACGGCTGTGTTGCCGCTTATTTCGCCGCCATTCATGATGAATGTGCCCGACCTAAGAATAACCTGAAATGCTCCAGAATGTCTTGCAGCAACGCCGCCACCGCTCGATTCAGCCTTGTTATCGCTTATTTCGCCGTCGTACATAGTGAAAACGCCGCTACATGTCACAAAGACACCGCCGCCACAACTGCGTGCTTCATTGCCACTTATTTTACCATCGTTCATGGTAAATGTGCCTCCGCTGCTTACAAAGATGCCGCCGCCATTACCATTACCATTAGCTATGGATTTATTTCCGCTTATTTCACCGCCATTCATAATGAAGGTGCTATACAAGCTTACAAGGACACCGCCGCCGCCACCGCCGCCAGCAAAATTAAAGCCATCATCTTCATGCACGTTATTGCTTATTAGTCCATCATTCATGATGAATGTGCCGCCTACCCAGACGCCACCGCCATCGGAATAAGGGTTTGTTCTCCAGCCTCCATTAATTTCGTACATTCCGTAATTGCGGTTATTAGCTATAGTAGAGCCAGACTCCATATACAGCCTTCCCGTTGACCTAACATTGACTCCGCCGTGAACTGTATTAATATTTTGCTGATCGCCGCTAAGCGTAATGTTGTGTAGGCGTAGTGTGCCTTCAACAGTGAAGTGACGTTGCCCAGTTGCTGTTTGCAGCAATGTAAAGCTTTGTCCAGGCACACTTGTAATAGAAATATCAAGCCCAGCAGGGATGACAATCGCATCTCCCGCTATTGGGAAATCATTTTGCACCACAATAGTTGCCGGTTCACCAAGTGCTTGTATTTGGCTTATGGCATCTAGTAGGGTTGCTCTGTCTGTAACTAGAAACTCTGAACCTGCAGTTCTTTGGTATACTGCTGTAAATGTTATTGCTTCTGTTATGACGGTATTCCATATTGGACTTGCCGCTGGTCTGTCGGCTTCCCATCCTGTGTGAGTCCAATTTGTGTTAGGAGTTACTGTCGGAATAAAAGTATTACCCATCACTCTGCCAGGCTCAAGTTGAAATACCAAGTCTGGTCTCCCGTTTGCGAGTGTTCCATGCAGACCAGGTGCGAATGTTACATCAACAGCATTCGCTGGAATTACCGGCATGTGTATATCGTAATTGGTAAAAGCATGATTGTGAGCAGGAAGGGAAACAATGCCAGGATGTATATAATCTTCAAACATGTTATGGATAGTTACACTGGAGTGAATCCCATTTTGGGCTGTATTTCCTGTGAATACAACATTATCACCAATTCTCATTGGCATGAATCTTAAAATTTGTATTAACGCTCTTTTGTCATCACCATCAAAAATTGCGTTAAACCCTATTCCGCCGCCATTCATAGCAGTATTGTTGCTAATTGTACCTCCATTTATGGTTTGACCAACAGGGCGCAGGAAAAGACCTAGTAAAGCTCCAACGTCATTTTGGTAGGCAATATTGGAGCTTGCTTCGCCATTATCTATGGATAAACCACCGGTGTCGATATAAAAGTAAATTTGGATGCCGCCACCATTTTGAGTGGCAGTATTGCCGCTTATTTCGCCACCCTCCATAATGAATATGCCGCTTGAGTTCACATTTACTCCACCACCAGAATCAGCGGTATTGGCGCTAATTTTACCGCTATTCATGAGGAATCCGCCGTTTGAGCCTACACTTACACCGCCGCCAGCATAGTCAGCAGTATTACCGCTTATTTCACCATTGTGCATGGTGAAACTGCTTGCCATCGTTATGCTTATACCGCCGCCATGGGCTTCAGCTTTGTTACCAGTTATTTTACCATTGTACATAGTAAATGTAGAGCCTCTTGACCACAGACCATCTACTAAGACGCCGCCGCCGTCAGCAGAAGATTCGTTGCCGCTTATTTCACCGTTATTCATGGTGAAGGTGCCGCCATCTATGAAAACACCGCCGCCGCCAAAGGAGTTGCCGCTATGTACGTTATTGCTTATTTTTCCACCATTCATAATGAAGTTGCCGTTTGAACGTACTAAGACGCCGCCACCAGCGCCGATAGACCAGCCCCAATAGCTGTTGTTGCGGTTATTAGCTATAGTAGAACCCTCTTCCATGTATAGTGTTCCTGCGGGGTCTACTTGTACACCGCCGTGGGCTGTGCTTATATTTTGATGGTCGCCGCTAAGTGTAATATCGTATAAGCGTAGCGTGCCATTAACCACAAAGTGACGTTGCCCTGTGGTCGTCTGTAATAACGTGAAGGTTTCACCAGTCAAGCTTGTAAGAGCAATATCAACACCGGATGGTATAGCAATTGCATCTCCCGCTATTGAAAAATTATCTTCTACCACAATAGTACCAGGTAGCCCGCTTGCTTGTACTTGGTTGATGGCATCAAGAAGGCTATCCCTATCTGTAGCCAATATTTCCAGTTCGCCTGTAGAGGTAATTGTTATACCAAGAGTAGACGCGGCTGCCAAAGCTTCCTCGTCGTCTTCGTCCTCTTCTTTTTCTTCTTCGTCAGTTTCTTCTTCTATGTCCTCATCCGATTCGTCATCTTTGTACTCGTCGTCTGTGTCTTCATCGGATTCTTCGTCCTTGTAGTCGCCCGAATTATCGTCCGGTTCTGTTGC
>Ga0123355_10018427_pt1 | contig 11072 bp, 5 predicted proteins | sample TergutEmb28metaG_3_FD_89872 | JGI IMG/M metagenome (GOLD analysis project Ga0123355, IMG submission 89872) | Embiratermes neotenicus P1 segment gut microbial communities from Petit-Saut dam, French Guiana - Emb289 P1 | ecosystem: Host-associated > Arthropoda: Insects > Digestive system > Gut ...
TACCTTACGGAACAACGCCAACACCACCAACAGAGATAGAAAACTACACCCGTACAGGCTGGACGTTTGCTGGATGGCTACCAACGCTACACCCAATCACAGGAGAAGGTGCGGTATTCGTTGCACAATGGACACAACGCTTGTATGACGTAACGTTCGAGTGGGGCTTTGGTGATAGTGCTTCTATAGTAATAAACAACGTACCTTACGGAACAACGCCAACACCACCAACAGAGATAGAAAACTACACCCGTACAGGCTGGACGTTTGCTGGATGGCTACCAACGCTACACCCAATCACAGGAGAAGGTGCAGTATTCGTCGCACAATGGACACAACGCCTGTACAACGTAACATTCGAATGGGGCTTTGGCGACAATGCTGCTATCGTAATAAGCAACGTACCTTACGGAACAACGCCAACACCACCAGCAGAAATAGAAAATTACACCCGTGAAGGCTGGACGTTCGCCGGATGGCTGCCTACACTACACCCAATCACAGGAGAAGGTGCAGTATTCGTCGCACAATGGACACAACGCTTGTATGACGTAACATTCGAGTGGGGCTTTGGTGATAATGCTTCTATAGTAATAAACAACGTACCTTACGGAACAACGCCAACACCACCAGCAGAAATAGAAAATTACACCCGTGAAGGCTGGACGTTCGCCGGATGGCTGCCTACGCTACACCCAATCACAGGAGAAGGTGCGACATTCGTTGCACAATGGACACAAATCTTGCACACCATAACCTTTACAACAAACCCTGCTGAAGGCGGAACAATCGATGGCGAAGCAAATGTAACCCGAACTATTCAAGCTAGCACACAAATAGGCATACCACCTACAGCAGTACCAATGCCTGGCTGGACTTTCACAGGCTGGACTCACAATAGCACCCCAATAACCGAAATCAATATTTCTACCATGGAAGTAACTACAAACCTAACGTTTGAAGCAAATTTTGTACGCAGCGACTACACCGTAACTTTTGTCGTCCTTGAAGGTGGTGTAAGCACAGGAACAACACACCTTCCGGCAATATTTGGCGATACACTAAATGCCAGTGTTATTCCAAACTATGCACCTCTACCAGGCTGGACATTTAACGGCTGGCTACCAACCCATCCAGAGGGCCATGTTGTAACAAGTAATATAACATTCACAGCATCCTTCGTTCGTAATTCATATACAGTCACTTTTTCTACAACCGAGGGAGGCACTCTCGCAGGTGCTCCAACCACACAAACCATATTGCATGGCACAACATTATTCAATATACCAACCCCAAATCCAGATCTTGGTTGGAATTTTGTAGGATGGACTCCATCCAACCCAAGTGGCCATATTGTAACAGGGAATATAGCCTTTACTGCAATTTTCTCACGTAATATCGGCCTTCCCACAGTAGAAGTATTAATCCGTTTCTTTGACTATACAGCATACCGCAATGGCGACAGGAACCCATTTGAAGTTAGACATGTAGACATGAGCGTCTTTACAGACCCTCTTGCACCATATGTATACAACATTCCAGAACGCCTGCCATTTATGAATTATGTACACGTACCAAATGCTTTTGGCGAAGGCGATGCACGCTGGTCGCACGAAGATAATATTGCATGGGAAACCATGGCCTATGGAACCCGTATGACCACATTTACAGGGCTGCAAGAAGGAAGAAACAATATTGATGTGTTCTTCCACAACGAAATTCCGGTAACAGTTCGCCATATCACAATTGATGGATTTGGAAATATGATAGATATAAGTCCATCAGAAACAAGAAATGAAAGGGCTGGAGTCGTTTTTACTGCTACACCTTTAAGCCTTCCGGGGTATGTATTTGCCGGATCAAAAAGGCCGGATAATATGTTGATGCCACCAAATGAAACGATTCAGCTCATTGTACAATACGATAATGCTGCAGCTAACGAGATAATTCTTGTATACGAAAGAGAAGTTTTTGAAGAGCAGTACTACTATGTGCGTCACTTTATAGAAAAAGCAGTAGATGGTGTTACCGCAAAAATATTGGTGCGCACAGACAGAATTCCAGTTGAAAGCATCATAAGTGCATGGATACCGGAGATATATGACACAACTTATCCAAACATTGAAAATGAACTGGCATCCATTACGGCATACGTTCTCTTGCAAGTAGCAAGGAGTCAAGGGTGGATCGACACCGTTATGGCAAACCATAGCGCTATATTCCAAAACCCCGGTAACGATATCACATTCTCCGCTTCATCAGACAGGTCTGTAGATTTAATCTATGCACCAGAAATGGCAGTTGTATATGTATTTCATCACTATGTAAACACTGGCGGAACTCCTGTTCAAATAGGAGACCCGGAAAGAATTGTAGTACCGGTAGGCTCTTTGTTTATTCCAACAATAAGAGCATTGCAATACGATGGCACAAACTTAACTTTTTTGCACATGAGTAACCCAAATGGAACGACAATCTCTACAGGCAACAATGAAGCATCTGTCTTCTACAATAGTCTTGAATATGCTCCATTTCCTGACGGTCAAACCCCAGAAATATTTATTGAGTTTAGATTGCTTGGCACAACAACAATGCTTACACGCGAAGAAGATATTACACTAAGCGAGATTAACCGCGGGACAAGGTTGATTATAGATGCAAGAAACAACACAAGATCCAGTGCAGTAGTTGAAGAACGTGGGAACGGAACATTTGTTTTCAGAAGCGGAACTTCTGTATATGTACTTGCAAGCCACTATACCACAAACCTGATAATTGGGGGCATAGAAAACACCGTCATCTTCTGGTTTGAACTTGAAGACGACAAGCCTTACGAACACACTGTAACATTTAACCTAGGCGGCGCACCAGGCAATGTACCTGAAACACAGCGTATACCAAGTGGCGGGCATGCAACAAGGCCAGCCAACCCAATATGGCCAAGCCGTCGCTTCGATGGATGGTTTGAGGATTACAGCACTGTTCCGTTTAATTTTAACGACCCAATTTCACGCAATATAGTGCTGACTGCACGATGGACTCTAATACAGCAACCACCAGAAATTCCAACACCCGGCCCCGGCTCCGGCCCTGGCTCCGAAAGCCCTTCCGTGCCTATCCTGACAAGGCCGCGTCCAACTCCACCAGAGTTAGAAGGCAGACCTGAATTGATACCTGAGCTAACAGCACCGGAAGAGCTAATTAGGGTGCCTTATGTAGAAATGTTCCGTAGACACTTTGTAAATGGATACCCAGACGGCACATTCCAACCAAATGGTTATTTGACAAGAGCAGAAATGATGCAAGTATTTTTTAACCTAAGCAATGTTAGTCTCGCATCACAACAACCTACTACTCGGTTTACAGATATAAACGCAGATGCTTGGTATTTCCCTGCGGTTGTATACTTGGAAAGCCAAGGAATAGTAAATGGTTTCCCAGATGGCACACTAAGGCCAAGCGAGGCCATTACCAACGCCGAGTTTGCTGCTTTGGCAGTACAGTTCTTTAGCTTAAGTAATATCATAGAACCAGATATGCTACTGGAGGCCGGTACCCACTGGGGCACTCACTATATTAATCTAGGATTTGCCCGAGGATGGTTTGAATACTTTGGGATAGCCGAAACATTTAACGCCGATGCACCAATTACCCGCGCCCAAGCTGTAGCACTTCTTAACTTCTATCAAGGCCGAATTCCAAATGTAGAAGCAATAAACAGGTTTTTAGCAAGCACTAGTCGCAATATTTTCCCAGACGTGCAACATGGTCACTGGAGTTTTTACGAGATAATGGAAGCTGTGTTTTCCAGATACTATCATTTCGATTCCTATGACAACGAAATTTGGCTAAGGGTGTCTGAGTAAACAATTTTAGAAAAGCGGCTACACCACTTTTTCACCAGCAGACCGAAATTGCAGAGCAATTTCCTAGCAACTAAAAAAAATCTGCTTGGCTATATTCATATAGCCAAGCAGATTTTTTATGTGTCAGGAAACTGCTCCGCATTTTCCTGTCCGTGTCTTGCGGCACGGTGTTTCACGACTGCATGAAAAAAAGCGGCGTAGCCGCTTTCTTGTTATATCATTTCTTGTAAGGTACTACACTAACTTATCGTAAGCTGTGAATTAGAAGTCTCTGCCGCAAGCTTTAACCGTTTACTTGCATGATCGAACGACACATTTCTGGCCTCTATTAAAGAGGGTTCGTTAATTAAAAATTGCATACCTGTAAGCCCAAGCCTAATCTCGCCCATTGCCGCATGAGCTTTTATGTGATACCCCAAGTTGGGCATAGTTGGCAAGTTCATAGAAAGTTTTGCGTTGCCGGTTTCCACGCTCCATAAATAATCTGCATGGTGGTTGAAACCGGACATTATAATGGAAACAGGACTATTGTAGTTTGTAAGCTTTAGATTGGAAATATCAAGTTCTGCACATTCTATTTGACCGTTTATATTCTCAACAGTAGCCGTGTCTGCAACAATGTTGGAAACCAAAAAACGCCCGCTGCTGGTTTCTGCCGTTAAAGTAGTAGCAGAAATAGCAGAAAGGCTAAGACTACCGTTAGCATTGACAACACGTACATCTCCTGCCGCCAAAGACGAACAGTCAACCTCGCAGTTAATCCCGTCCACTTTTATAACACCAAAAGCACGTTCTGGAACATATGCATCAATGCAAACTTGCTGGAAATCGTCAGACTCGTAATTTAAAAAATACTTGCCTCCAAGCTTTACTAACTCAATTGGCACACCAGAACGCTTTGCACGATAGGATAGTCGGGCAGTTATCTTATCGCCATTATAACCTTTTATACGCACTTCCCCATTAAGACCGGACAGGCTGAGTTCATTGTGCCCACCTGTTTCTACGAGCTTTTCGATATTTACAACAGTTATTCCACCGGAAGTACTTGCAGCAGTACGAGCAGCCTCTGGGCGGTGTGTTTGGCTACCATGTGCTGCAGGGCCTAGCGACGAGTGCCCACGACCTGATGGTGAAAGAGCGCCAGAAACTTTATCTGTTACCCCAACAATTGCGCCAACTGCAGATTCTGCAAATTTTTGTACCTTCGGCGCCATATCACGGGCAAAACTTTCGAACTTACGGCCAAGATCTTCCATTGTGGAATGCCCTCGGTCGCCATGTGGGCGGCCGTTGTTGCCTGGGCCATCGTATCTTTTTTCTGGTGGTGGCAGAGGAGGTATGGCAGGTTTTGATGGCGGTACAGGCATAGCTCCTCCTGGAGAATCTACCGATTGTAATAGTCTAGCGGCTTCGTCTGCGGATATTTGGCCGCTTTCTAACATTTTAAGTATCATCAATTTTTCGTTTTGCATTATTCACACTTCCTTTCACTATACCATTACATACGTAATCCGCCATACTTTTTCTTCACTCTTATATCTTCTCCAAAAAACTTTATCATTTGATAATTGCCTAAAAACCTAGAAACAATTCGCTCAGAATATTGTAATTCCAGCGCAGCAGGTGTTAGATTAGTTGAAATAACTGTGTGTTTTCGCATTAGTAGCCGCTGATTTATAAGATCATAAAGAGCTGCAGATGTTACAATAGTGGAAAATTCTGCACCTAAATCATCTAAAATTAGTAAGTCAACTTCATCTATTGCAGCAAGCATTTCATCTGGCGCTGTCATTTCTTCTCGGTTAAATCGGTAATCTTCCAGAACTTTACACAGGCGTGGTGCCGTTAAGTACAACACAGTCCTGCCTGTATCAAGTAAATCCTTCGCTATGCAATGGCATACGAAAGTTTTTCCAAGACCTGGTTCACCGTATAAAAGTAAATTGTTAAACTCCGTATCAAAATTAGTAACAAATTGCATAGACAATCGGTAGACGTTTTGCATATTTGCTTGAGGAGACAGGCCCTCTGTTGGTATAAGCTCCGTACTGAATAGACGAAAATCATATGTGTCAAAATTTTCTTCCCTAAGTGCTTCTTTTACATTAGACAGGGAGTAATATTCGTCCACTAGTCGTTGTTTTAGACATGGGCAACGCATTATGGGACGCCCAAGTGAGTGAGAGTCGTGTATATAACCTGTATCCAAGCAGGCCATGCAGCGGTATATGGCTGTTAAATAATCCTCTCCCATACTATTTTTAAGTAAAATACGACGTTTTTCCTTTAATTGATCTGCTTCTTCACGGGTTTGTTTTATACCATTTTCATCTTCGGTTAGTGCTAGTTTTGCAAGTTGTAATCCTAATTTCGCCAATGAATTATCAATTTCTGCTATTTGTGGAACAAGACGGTATGCTTCTGCCTTGCGTTCTTCTAATTGCCGCTCTGCATTGTCTTTAGCTTGTTCATAATCCCTCATTACTTGGCGGAAGACGGTTTTGTAGGTCATGAAACACCTCTATTTTAATTTTTGCTCCAAATATGCTCGCTCAAGTTGTTCGTAGCGGGAATAATCATTCTCCCGTTGATTAAAGTTAACGAAGCGGTTTACTTTTGGCTTGGCGTTTTTTTTGTCATGTTTGTCAATTGGAATAATGCCCGAATCTTTATTTGAACTTTCATTTGAATTTTCTTTGGATTTTGCATATATTTCATCCGCTGCTTTAACTCCTGAAATGTCTCTAATGTCTTTTTTATTCCATTCAGATAGAATTTTATCTACATAGCTAAATTTGGGCTTATCTATTTGAGAAACACTGCGGTCACAAGCTTCCATTACAAGATCTATTGGCATTTTCCATTCGTCCAGCCATTTGTCTATATATTTGCGGTGGCTTGGGGTTGGATATCCGCTTGTTTGCCCCATATAGTGCAATATAGTGCGGTAATTTTTATCAAATGCCTGGATATAGTGCATGGCTTTTTCTATGTGAAAAATCTCGTTATCTGCCCAGTCTAAGGCACATTTCTCTATATAGCGTAGGTTGCGGTGGTTGTTATCTGCGCAATATGTCAGCAGATATTCTATTACATCTATAGGAAGGCGTAACCAGTCATGGAAGCTGAAAATAATGTTCATATCATTATAGGAAAGGAGCTTACCCAAAGTTTGCTCTGCACAGGCAAAAAGACGAGCAATATCCCGGCTTTGCTGGCGGTAACTAGCTAACTCGTCTATTGAATATTGCGGGCGAGTCCCAGATGGTTTGTAAACCGGTACATCTGGTTCAATTGTCTTTTCTGTTGGTATGGTTACAGGCAAAAAAGTGATAGACATTTCTAGGCTTTCTGGTTTTTCTAATTGCACTATGCCAACACTTTCCCAATGTTTCCAAGAGTTTATTACATCGCCTTCTGTAATATTAAACTGTTTTGCAAGATCTACAACAGAAAGAGCTTCGCAACTACGTAGCTTTTTCATGCTAAATATGTAGATCAGCGAGTATACCGGCGGACAGTTTGTCATATAGTGGTCTATAAATATACAGGGTATTTCTACTGCTTGTTGTTCGTATCCGAGTTTTAGTTTCATGCAGATCCGCCTCATTCATTTTTTGTACTGCGACTATAGTATCATACATCATTTTCGCCGTTTTTGGTATATTTACTTATCAACAAAAACTGTGGGCAATGTTGATAAGTGTGTGGATAACCATTAGGTTACGGGAGAGCTGTAAGTATGCGGGGTATAGGTGTAAAAAAAATTTGTCAAGCTTTTTTTATACACATTTTTGTATTTTGGTAATTTATTCAAGGCCAAAAAAGCCCGTAAACACTGGGCTCTTTTGGCGAGCCCAGTGTTTACGGGCTTTTTTGAAAAGTGTTTTTTCATCTAACTTATACACAACATTGCAGACAGTAGTCCACACATAACATGTGGACAATGTGGATAACTACATGGAAAGCAGCATTTCTCCAACAAAGTAAACATCCCCGGCTCCCATGGTTATCAACAGGTCCCCAGGAGATAAATTTACTTGTAAAAATTTGCTTGCCCCATCAAAATCATCAAAATGGATAACATCACCACCCCTATCTTTAATTGCCTCTTGCAAGTTTAAAGAAGATATGCTTGGGTCAAACGGTTCCCGTGCGGCGTAAATTGGCAAAAGTACTATTTTATCGGCATCTTTAAAAGATTTTGCAAAATCGCTTAAATGGTTCCTTGTACGTGTATAAGTGTGTGGTTGGAATAAGCAGATCAATTTTCCTTGTGTAGCTTTTCGTGCTGCTGCCAAGCATTGCTGAATTTCTGTTGGATGGTGGGCATAATCATCTATTATATGCGCACCGCCACATATGCCCTTGTGCTCGAAGCGGCGCTTTACGCCTTTTGCGTTGGAAAGGGCATTGGCGGCTATTATAGGGGAAATACCAAGCTCGTATGCAGCGGCAAATGTCGCTATTGCATTAAGCATGTTGTACTTGCCTGGAAGGGGTAGGCTGATATGTGCAACGCATTTATTGTTTTTAATAATATCGAATTTCGGGCGGCCAAAATTATCGTATTCTACATTAGCTGGGCAAAATTCTCCCTCAACTTCGCCAAAGGTTACCACCTTGCACGATAATTGTGAGTTTTCAAACCCAGGCGTACCATGTTGCACCACAAGCACCCCACCCGGGCGAATATTTTCTGCAAACTTTTTAAATGAGTTAACTACATTTTCAAACGTGCCAAAAAAGTCCAAGTGGTCTGCATCAATATTTAAAATTATACCAACTTGCGGGTGGAAGTGATGGAACTGGTTTTTGTATTCGCAAGACTCCAGCACAAAATAGGAAGATTCCCCAACATAGTAATTGGTTTCATTCCGTCCCATATGCCCACCAATGGAAATTGTGGGGTCTAACCCTGCATCTAACACAATTTCTGCCATAAGGGACGTGGCTGTAGTTTTACCATGGCTGCCTGCAACACATATTGCATGGTCATAGCATTCCAGCATTATTCCTAAAAGGGCGGCGCGCTCTAGTAATGCTTTCCCTTTGATAAAAGAAGATTGGAATTCTGGATTTTCTTGCCGTATGGCTGCTGTATATATCACCAAATCTATGTCATCGGTAATATTTTTGGCAGAGTTGGGGATAGAAACGGGGATACCTGCCTTTACTAAATGATCTGTGATACGGCTGGACGTAGAGTCTGAGCCTGTAACTTCGTAGCCGTCACGCTTTAGCACTTCTGCTAGGCCGCTCATACTAATGCCGCCTATTCCTATGAAATGTACTTTTTTTGCTCCGTTTAGGTTAATTTTTTTCATAATGCTTCCTCCGATAAAATTTGTGAAATTTGCGCATTAAATACTATTTACATCTTGACTATATAGGCAATTTGTGAAATACTTGTAGTAATAATTAAATCAGTCTGTTCATTCTATACAATTGTAAGGGATGTGGTTAACGTGCGTAAAAAAGAAATGATGGCCATGCTGCTAGCAGGCGGGCAAGGCAGCCGTTTGGGAGTGCTTACAACTCACAAGGCAAAACCGGCAGTTCCCTTTGGGGGGAAGTATCGCATAATAGACTTCCCTATGTCAAACTGCATAAATTCCGGTGTAGACACTGTAGGTGTTTTAACACAGTACATGCCACTGGAGCTTAACCAACATATTGGAATTGGTACCCCTTGGGATTTGGACCGCCGCACAGGCGGCGTAACCGTTTTGGCCCCATATATGAAAAGTGAACGGGGGGAATGGTATATGGGCACTGCCGACGCCATTTACCAGAACATAGATTATATCGACCAGCACAACCCGGAATACGTGCTAATCCTTTCTGGCGATCATATCTATAAAATGGATTATTCCCAAATGTTGGATTTTCATAAGGAAAACAAGTGTGACGTTAGCATTGCTGCACTTTCAGTATCGTGGGAAGAGGCAAGCCGCTTTGGTCTTATGAATGTGCATGTAGACAATCGTATTTTTGAATTTGAAGAAAAACCTGCGCAACCAAAAAGCAATTTTGCTAATATGGGCATCTACATTTTTAGCTGGGACGTTTTGCGGGACGCACTAGAAAGAGACAATAAAGTTCATAGCGACTCGGACTTTGGTATGCATGTTTTGCCTATGCTATTAAATGAAGGTAAACGTATGTTTGCGTACCCCTTTAACGGGTACTGGAAAGATGTAGGTACAATAGATTCCTACTGGGCGGCAAATATGGACTTAATTCAAACCCTACCGGACTTTAGTTTATACGAAAGTTTCCAAAAAATTTATACAGATGCAGACCATCAACCCCCAATGTACTCCGGCAAAAATTCTGAAATAAGAGGTAGCATTATATCTGAAGGCTGCGAGATTTTGGGCAAGGTGTATAATTCTGTAGTTGGCACAGGGGTTATAATTGAAGAAGGTGCCGTGGTTAAAGATGCTATAATTATGGGGGACTGTTATATCGGCAAAAATTCTCTAATAGAGCACTGTATAATAGATACAGGCTGCACTATTGGCGAATGTGTGGAGATTGGCATAGGCGAAAATATTGCAAATACCGATAAGCCTAATATATATAACACAGGAATTACTGTTCTTGGGGAAAAAAGTCACATACCCGACAATGTAAAAATAGGCAAAAATTGTGTGATTTTTGGCGAAACCTACCCACGAGACTATTTAGACAGCGTACTTGAAAGCGGCCAAAGTATAATGAAAGAAATCAGTGCCAATGGGGTGAGAGAGTGAACGCAGTAGGTATAATTTTAGCTGGCGGTAAAAATGAACGTCTTGGATTGTTAACAAAAAACCGTGCAACATCTGCACTGCCTGTAGGTAGCTGCTATAGGGCAATAGATTTCCCGCTTAGCAATATGACGAATTCCGGCATTAGTAAAGTTGCAGTTATGACACAATACAACTCCCGTAGCCTGCACGACCATTTATCATCTTCAAAATGGTGGGATTTGGGGCGTAAGCAAGGGGGGCTGTTTGTGCTTTCTCCTTTCTTAACCAATGATCAGTCCTTACAGTTTAGAGGAACAGCCGATTCTATCTATCAAAACCTTACATTTTTGCGCCGCAGTAAGGAAAAATATGTTGTAATTTCCTCCGGAGATTGTATATACAAAATGGATTATAACGATATGTTAAAATTTCATAGGCAACAAGAGGCAGACATTACAATTGCATA
>Ga0123355_10018428_pt1 | contig 11072 bp, 10 predicted proteins | sample TergutEmb28metaG_3_FD_89872 | JGI IMG/M metagenome (GOLD analysis project Ga0123355, IMG submission 89872) | Embiratermes neotenicus P1 segment gut microbial communities from Petit-Saut dam, French Guiana - Emb289 P1 | ecosystem: Host-associated > Arthropoda: Insects > Digestive system > Gut ...
CATATTGCGACATTATTCTAAAAATTTCTGCACATTTTCACTGACTTTTCACAGTGCTCATTCTCTCTTTATATTTTTTCCAGCTTGGCCTTATGACATTGCTCTGCAGGCCCCCTGACATGTCACTGGCACGCTTGCGTAAAATTATTTCATGCTCACTTGTTTTACGTTGTTAAATGGCACAATCTCCATCGTATAACCCAATGGATACAGTACTTTAAAAAGTGTATCAATTTGCGGCGTGGCTTTTAGACTTTCCAAACGCGCAATGGCTGGTTGCTTCACGCCAGATATTTCTGCAAGTTCTCTTTGTGACAAACCTTTTTCTTCCCTTGCTTCAATCATTTTTCCAATATGTTATCATTGACCAATATAGAACTTCCGCTAATTTGCCCTAAGGTGGATTACTCATGCATAAAAAATATCACCCAGTAGGATTTTTTGTACCGGGTGAATTATTTTAAATAGCCTTAAATTCCATCGCCGCTATAATACTGTGATTGTGCGTCCCATAATTCACGGTACTTACCCAGTGGATTTCCAACCAGGATATCGTGATTACCACGCTGCACAAGCTCTCCTTCGTGAAAGACCACGATGTCGTCACAAAACTTGCAGGATGATAACCTGTGGGAGATATACACAGCGGTTTTTTCTCCTACAATACCGTTAAAGGTAGAATAAATTTCGTATTCGGCAATTGGGTCAAGGGCAGCGGTTGGTTCGTCTAATATTATAAATGGCGCATTTTTGTACATAGCACGGGCAAGGGCTATTTTTTGAGCTTCTCCACCGGACACTTCTACGCCGTCTTCTTCAAAATTTTTGTAGAGGTAGGTGTTAAGCCCATTGGGCATTTTTTCTAGTTTGCTGCCAAAGCCCGCCAATTCTAAATTTTTAAGCACTCTTGCTTCGTCAAATTCTACATCGGCGGCAACGTTTTGCCCAAGTGTGAAGGGCAGCAGCTCAAAGTCTTGGAATACTACACCAAATATCGCTAGGTATTGCTCGTAATCATATTCTATAATGTTTATTCCGTTTAGGGTAATTTCGCCTTCAGTTGGGTCGTATAGGCGGCACAGGAGCTTTATCATGGTTGTTTTTCCGCTGCCGTTCATACCTACTACGGCCAAACGCTGGCCGACATTTAATTTCATGGATAGGTTTTTTAGGGCGTATTTTTCGCTGCTGGGGTATTTAAACGATACGTTTTTGAATTCGATTTCGCAGTTACCCAGGGGGTCGACCGGACGTGTGCCTTTGTGCATTTTATTTGGTGTATCCAAAAAATCCAATACCTTTTCCAGATATGGGTTGTTATTTACAAGCTGGCCGACAGCCATTATTAATGAGCCAAAACCTTCGCCAAATTGTAAAATTGCCCCTGCATATTGCACGATATTACCCACCGGGAACGCTCCGGCAAAGGCCTTTAGTGCGACAAACAGATAAATAATTCCGCTTGTACACTGGGTAATTATTGCGTTTACTGTGTCATGGTTATCTACATGGCTGGCAATTTTCATCCATGCGGGCACATCAAAACCTTCTTGCACGGTTTTGTCTATCATATTTTGCTGGTCGTAAATTCTCATGTCTTTTGCCCTGTCGGTTCCAGTTATCATGCTAAAACAATAAAAGCCAAAAAAGCGATTACTTCTGTTGTTTATGTCCGTTGCCTTAACCCAGGCCATGCCACCTTTGACAGATATAAGCGGCCCAAGCAGTACATTACATACAAGCACTAACAACACGGCAACGATTATTAATGGAGAATTTAAAAATACAAGCGGCGAAGTTTCCGGCACAGGATATATAAATAACGTAAAGGCAAATGCCACGGAAAGCACAACTCTAATCAGGCCGCCTATCAGACTTTCATAAGTTCTGATCAGTGTGGAAAGGCCGAAACCCATACCTTGGTGGTGCTGGTTGATGGTGCTGTAGGTCTGCTGCACCTGGGGATCTTCTACATCTGAATAGTCCATGGTAAGCATTTTATTGCTGGTCAGATTTCTTTCAACATACCAGTTTTGGGATGCGCATACAGCACGCCAACGGTTTAAGGCGCTGCCTATTAAATTTGCTGCCAAGTTTAGCCCTATTGTTAGGCCTACTAAGAAAATGAGCCGACTCTGGCCTCGCGTGCCTACAAGCTCGTTTAGTATTTGTGCGGCAAACCAGATGTTAATGAATGGGACTATGGCCTGAGTTAAGGAAGAGAGGGTAATTGAGAGCAGTAAGGGTTTTGGAAATTTTGAATATACTTTTAGCCCACGTAGGATTAGTTTTATATTTTTCATACCACCGCAACCCCTTCCTTATAATATTTACTTTGGATTTCAAAAAGTTCGGCGTATTTGCCACTTTGTTTCATTAGTTCTTCGTGGCTTCCCATTTCGGATATGCCCTTGTTGTCCATTAGAATAATGCGGTCGCAAAACCTGGTAGATGCTAGGCGGTGAGAGATGTAAACGGAAGTGCGCCCATAGGATAATTCATTGTAACGCTCATAAAGTTCGCTTTCGGCAATGGGGTCTAGGGCGGCGGTGGGTTCGTCTAAAATAAGTATCGGGGCGTTTTTATATAATGCGCGGGCAAGCATTAGCCTTTGGGTTTCTCCACCGGAAAATTCTACGGCATCTGGGTTTACTTCTTTAAGCATAAGGGAGGATGTGCCTTGGGGCAGTGCGGATATTTTTTGAGTAAGGCCTGCGGTTTCTAGGCATTGGTTTACCCGCGGCATGTCTATATCTGCGTCAAGCCTTTGGGCAATATTTTCGGCTATTGTGTTTGGCAGTATGTTAAATTCCTGAAACACCGCAGTGAATAGCTTATAGTACTGGATTCGATCGAAGTCGCGAATGTCTTTTCCGTTCAGGAGGACTTGACCCTCTGTAGGGTCGTACAAGCCGCACAGGAGTTTTACCAAGGTGGTTTTGCCTGCACCGTTTAGGCCTACAATGGCGAGTTTTTCGCCAGGGGAAATACTTAGACTGACGTTTTCCAGCACGTTTTTGTCTGTTCCACTGTAGCGGAAGGTGACGTTTTTAAGTTCGAGTTTATAGGTTTTGGATGGGGGGATTGCCTCCCCTTCTCCGCGCTTGAATTTATCCGGGTATTCTAAAAATTCGCGCACGCGGCAATAGTTTAAACTGTGATTGCCAAGGGCCGCCATTTCTTCTAATATTCCGGAAATCCATATGGAGAAACCGCCGACTGCTGCAAACAATAATACAAAAGCATCTACGCTTAATCCGCCGTTAATAACCTGCCATATTAGGTAAGCATAGGCAACGCCATCACGTGCGAAATTGCCTAAAAAACCTGCGCCATCTGCCAGCCACTGCCTAATCTCTGCCCTACGGTGGTAACCGTATCCCCTTTTAAGCTCTATGGCAAAGACGGCTTTTAACCATTTTGTCATTTTAAACAGCCGGATGTCTTTGGCCATGTTGTATTTATCGCCGGTAGAATTGACATACCATGTGCGTTTGTTAAATGCTGCTTGCTCGTTATCATGGACAAAACGCCACTTGTTTGCTTTGTTTCTTGCGATTGCGCCAAAAATTGTTGTGACGGCGGTTATTAGCAGTACAAGTGGGCTTATTGCCGCAAGCAGCACAATGTACACTACAAAGCCCAAAATGTTAGTGCCCAGCCGTACAAAGCAAAAGTATATTTGCTCTGTAGATGCAGCGTTGTTACTGGTTTGGTCGTTGGCTTTTTGCCTTGCGTCTGCAAAGTTTTTATCTTCTAAATTTGCATAGTCGGCAGTAATTACTTTGTTCATAATCGCAACACTTACAAAGCTTCTAAGCCTTATGCGCCTAAGCTGGCCCTTCACATTAAAATAGGCCTGGGTAGCACGTAGGGCGGCAAGAACTGCCGTAAAGGCTAAGATGGTTGTAATTAACGTTTGTACAGAGGCTCCGCTTGTAATTCTTTCGACAACCGTGGCAGGTAAAAATATGCCCACAGTGGAAAGTGCTACAGCGACTATAATTTGAAGGATTATAACCCACAGTACAATTTTGTCTCGTGCCCATGCGTTTTTTATTACGTAACTTGTATTTTGCCACGTGGAGTACAGAGGCTTTTCTTTTTTAGGGGGCATTTTACTCACCTCTTTCAACAGAAATTTCTGATACTATTTCTCATTTAAAAGCATGTTTGCCTATCGGTCAAAACGCCTTGTATTGGCGCAGTGAGCATAGCGAACGTTTCCCGCACTCTGTCAGTCATGTTTTAAAGTAGAAATAGTCTGTGACAATTCATTTAACAACTTTGGCGTTATATGAATTGAAAAACATTTTAATTCAAAATATTTCATAGTTTTTCCCGAGTCGGAAATTTCATAACTTCCTATAACAAGTGCGGCATCTTCTAGCTTTTTTATGTGCATATACAAAAGCGGCCTGCTCATATTAACCAGCTTTGCCAACTCGCTCACGTATCTGCGGCCTTCGGTTAAAATGCCAACAATTTTAATTCTTGTTGGGTGCGAAAGCGCGTCAAATAACCTTGTATAGTCCTCGTAACCGGCTAGTACCAAGCTATGAGGGCCCGGGCCATTACCCAACATCCTGCATCATCTTATTTATAGAGATTAGATTTTCTTTGATGGCCGCCATCTCTATTTTTAGCCCTGCAATTTCGTCTCTTAGTTCATTTGCCAGTGCTTCGGCAATGGGGCCTTGTGCTTCGGCTTTGCGTCGCTCTACATCGCCCCAGGTTGTAACTGATATTCCTACAATGATAACCGCCATTGCAGCGATAACAGCTATAACTATTAATATTGCTAACCAACTCATACAAATCACTCCTTAGGTTTTTACAGATACTTATCCGTATCACGTGAAAGAATATTATTACATGTGAAATAATTTGTCAACTATTTATTTTTCAGGACAAATAAAAAATGCCATTAAGTTAAGAAACTTAATGGCATTAACTACAGTAGCAAAGAAACGCCCCACCTTACTGAAACGTCAACATCAAAATAATAGAAGTCAAGCTGAGGCAGGTGCTAATCAAGAAAATAAGCAACACCGCATGCCTTGGGGAAAGACCACTTTTTAGCAGCCTAAAATGTATATGGGTAATGTCGGTAGAATCTGCAACGTGAGCAGGCTTACGCGCAAGCAAGCGGCGCACAACCACTAGCACACCATCAAAAATAGGTACACCCATTGCCAGCATAGGTATAGCCAAAGACACAACCGTGGCCTGCTTAAAGGCCCCATGCAGGGATATTGCCGCCAGCACAAACCCTAAAAGATACGCGCCGGAATCCCCCATATAAACCTTAGCGGGAGGGAGGTTAAACCGCAAAAACCCGGCTACGGCCCCTACAAACACAGCCGCCAAAAATGCAGATTCTGTCTGGCCCATATGGATTGCCACAATAAAAAACGTTGTGCCCGCAACCAAAGCCAACAACCCGGAAAGGCCATCCAGGCCATCCATAAAATTAAACACGGTGACTAAGCCAACAATCCAAAGTACCGTTAAAATAAACTGCAGCCATATTGGCAAGTACATATATGCACCTGTAAAATAGTTAAAAAATCCTTCAAAGCGTATTCCGCCGGCAAAAGCAAGAGCGGCGGCACAAATATGCACTAAAAGTCTTGGCCATACAGGGAATTCGATGCCCTTAGATTTTGAGTAGTCATCTACAAGGCCAACTGCAACAATAAGGGTTGCGCCCAAAAGCAGTACAGGCATGGCAGGATCGCGATAAATTACAAAAATAATAAAACCTACAGCAAACGCAGCAAACATGGCAATACCTCCAGAGAGGGGCATTGGCGCATCATGTTTTTTGCGCTCTGTAGGCTTATCGGTAAAATCTAATTTATTTGCCAATTTTAAAAATGTTGGCATAAGCACCATCATTAATGCAAATACAGCAAAAAAGGCCAGCAGGTAAAACATCATTAGTAACACGTCCTTCTTATAATGTACTGGGATAGCCACAATTCCCCCACACTAGTGTTTTGCAAAGTATAACAATTTGCGGGAAATTTTGTGAGCGTTTTCAGCACTGATGTGTACCTTATTATACCCTAATTCTTGCATAGGTATGTTACAGTTGTGTGACGAGAATTGACGAACTGTGTTCTGTCCGCCTGTAAATTTGTAGAATTCAAGTGGTTGCGCTGTGCAACCATTTGAATTTTCACTTCCCTATTATTACGTCCATTACCCTTTCTACACCGCCGCCTACGTTTTTTTGTTTCATATTTCGCGTAAAAGTTTCTCGATTATCATATAGCGCCGTTATGTTATTAAGCAACCTTTCTGGTGTCATGTCTTTTTCAGGCAACACAACGGAAAGTCCTTGTTTTTCAAAGGATGTAGCATTTTGTATCTGGTCTCCACGGCTCACTTCTGCCGGAAGGGGTATTAGTAAATTTGGTTTCTCCATTGCAACAAGTTCGAACAAGGTATTTGCCCCTGCTCTGGATATGACTACATCCGCCATTGCCAAAACATCTGCCATTTCATTATTTAAGTATTCAAATTCTACATACCCCTCTTGGGTTATACCGGACAAATTCCCTTTTCCGCATAAATGCACAATTTTAAATTTTTGTAAAAATTGGGGCAATGCATCCCTTATGGCCATGTTTATTGCGGCAGAACCTTGACTGCCACCGGTTACCAATAAAACTGGATTCGTATTTTCCGCTGTAAACTTTGCAATTTTAAAGCCGGCTTCCTTGTTACCATTAAGCAGCCCTGGGCGTATTGGTGTGCCAGTTAAAACGCCCTTTGTTTTTGGTACACGCGCCAAGGTTTCGGGGAAACTAACACAAATCTTGCTTGCAAAGGGCATTGCAAGCTTATTTGCAAGGCCTGGTGTCATATCCGATTCGTGTATTACAGATTTTACACCGCAAAATCGCGCCGCAGCGATCACAGGCACAACAACAAAGCCGCCTTTAGAAAAAACGATATCGGGGCAGATTTTTCGTATTATACGAAGGGCATCTTTAAACCCAGCAAGCACTTTAAAAATGTCTGTGATATTTTTTGCACTGGCATACCTTCTAAGCTTGCCTGAAGATATGCCAAAGTACGTAACGCCTGCCCCTTCGACAAGTTCCCGCTCTATGCCTGTGCGGCTGCCGATATAGTAAATCTCATAGCCATTTGCCAACAACTGCGGCACTAATGCCAAGTTGGGAATAACATGTCCGGCTGTGCCGCCGCCAGTTAAAATAATTTTTTTCATATTTTCACCTAAAATGCAATATTTTCGTTTATATATGATATAATACCATAAATATTCATTTATGAAAGAAAGGTACATTGTACCCATGTTGAAAACCACTATTTGCTTATTAAGTCTGCTTACATTTTTGCTAATTTTTGCAGCCTGCGGCAGAGACCAAAACATTGAAATACAAAACCAAGAATACACATCTATCCCAGCAGAATACGATGAAACTGCCGAATATGACCTGCTGCCAACTGAAGAACCGTACATTATATTAGCAGACATTCCATCCCATAATGAGTATATCGTTACACTAGAAGTTGACCCGGAAACACGTACAGTGCAAGGCATTTCCCGAATAAGCTTTACAAACCGTTCGGAAGAAGCTTTAGACATCATTGCCATACGTGTTTTTTTGAATGCCTTTATGCCGGATGTGTATCCTCGCCCATACACAACAGATGTATTGTGGCAGCTTAACCGCCCAGGCTACGATCGCGGATACATGACGATAGAATACGTCTCCATTAATAACGAAACCCCTGAACACACCCTAGACGGAACACTACTCGTACTACATCTGACAGAACCCCTTTACCCAGAAGCCACCACCCATTTAATTTTGCAATACAGTGCCTATGTGCCTATGCTTGGGCACCACATTGGCGGAAACGAAAATGGCATGTGGATGGCTATGTTTTTGCCGGTGTTAGCTGTGTATGCGCCGCCTCGGGGCTGGCATACAGATCCGTTTTTTCCACTTGGGGAGCCATTTTTTTTGGAGGCGGCAAATTACCAGGTGGCAATTACAACACCTATCCGCTATACAGTTGTAGGAACAGGACATAGCACCGAAGAAATAATAGATGATACAGATACAAGGATCACACGCTTTACCGCAAGCATGGCACGAGACTTTGCTTTTGCAATATTATCCCCAACTTACCAGCGGACTAACATAGAAATTGCAAGCGGTATAGAAATCAACCTATATTATTATTCACCTGATGTGGGCGAACGCGCAGAATTTATACTGGAAACGGCAGTTCGCACAGTGGAGCACTTCGAATACATGGTGGGAGCATACCCATTTGGCCAAATTAATATAGTAGAGGCTGAAATAACCCAGCCAAGTGTTGGATTTTCTCAAATTATATTTGCAGATACACTACATCTTACACGTGGAAATCTTGTTCATTTATCTCACAGCTTGGGCAGCCAATGGTTTTCTAGTATTGTAGGCATAAATCCGATTACAGAAACTTGGTTGGATATGGGGCTTACACGGCTTGTAAGGGCGAGTGGGTTTTACGACACACCTGAATTACATGAGCATATGATGGAAGTGTATAACCGCATTGCCCACCGTACAGACATGTTTATGTCTGACAGCCTGTGGGCACACGATAATCGAGAACTTTTTGTGGATACCCAAGGGCGCAAAGCCATGCTCATGCTATATCAGCTAAAGCAATTAATGGGCGACGCATATTTTTGGGAATTTATAAGCACCTATTATCAGGTATTTTCCTTCCAAATAGCTACGATGCAAGATTTTATAACCATGGCTGAGGAATTTTATGGAGACAGCTTGCAAGCATTTTTTTATCCTTGGCTTTTTTATGGTACGATACCAATTGGGAGTGCGGACGAATGGGGAAAATAAATATACTTGGCATTCCGTTTAATGCCTTAACAATGGAAGAAACCCTGGACACACTTGAGGGATTTTTACAGGAAGAAAGAAACCACATCATTGTAACACCAAACCCGGAAGGCGTAATGCAGGCCAATCGAAACCCGGAATTTGCTGCCGCTTTAAAAGGGGCAGATCTTAACTTGGCCGATGGTACAGGCATTGTTATGGCGGCAAAATTTACAGGACAAAAAATACCCGGCAGGGTACGCGGCGTAGATACTATATTTTTGCTTTTTAAGCGACTAAATCAATCTCGCAAAAAGGATTTCACCATATATTTTCTTGGTGGAAAGCCTGGCGTTGCCGAAAAGGCGAAAATAAAAATGGAAGAACGCTACTCAAATATGAGGGTAGTTGGCTACCACCATGGTTTCTTCGATTCTGACGCGGGCATAATAGAAGAAATTAACCAATTATCACCGGATATATTGCTCGTATGTACAGGTATGCCTCGTGCAGAATTGTGGGCAACCAAAAACAGAAACATTAACGCAGGTTTAACCATGTGCTTAGGCGGATCTTTAGATATAATGGCGGGCGAAGCACGCCTTGCGCCGCCGCTTTTTCGCAAGCTGGGGCTTGAATGGATGTACAGGCTTATCTGTCAACCTTCTCGATTTATGCGCATGCTGGATATACCAAGATTTGTAATTGCGATACTATTAAAGGGCAAAGTGTGAAGAAAACCACTTCACACTTGATTTGAAGGTCAAATGCGAGTGCAAGCATTCGCGCTTAACCCATGGGAGACAATCATGAAAGTAACAAAAAAAATTGTACTGGAATATTTATTAATGACCGCAGGCCTTGTTATGCTGGGGACAGCAATAATTATTTTTTGGAAGCCCCACAACTTAGTAACAGGCGGTGTATCCGGGCTTGCAATAATGATATATTACTATACGGGCGTAGCTGGTTTTCAAACACCTATTCCTGTATGGCTAAGCAATTTAGTTATTAACTTGCCGCTTTTTATAATCAGCTACAAAGCCATGCCTCGAGATTTTTTTATTCGCTCGGCTTATGGCTATTTTATACTCACACTTTCCTTATATGTATTAGAATTTTTACCACCAGTACCTTCTGACATATTGCTGGCTTCGGTTTTTGGTGGTGTAGTTGCAGGCATTGGTATTGGCATTTTATTTCGCATGGGGGCAACTACAGGTGGAACTACCTTGGTTGCAGGAATGATACACCGGAGACTCCTTCCGCATATTTCTACAGCAAAGATTTTATTTGCGTTGGATGCTTGCATTATTTTTATTGGCTTTATTGCATTTGGCCCAGTTGCGGCCATGTATGCAATTATTGCTATATTTGTTTCCACAAAGGTTACAGACGCAACGGTTGAAGGACTGGCTTTTTCTAAGGCGGCATTTATAATTTCCCAACAGGCAGATGCCATTGCAGATAAAATTATGGTTGACGTAAAGCGCGGCGTAACAGAAATTTCCTGCCGGGGACGGTTTACCAAGCAGGATCAGACAATGCTTTTATGCGTTGTGCCCGCAAAGGAAATAGTTACATTAAAGCAATTGGTGTACGCACTTGATAAAAACGCATTTGTTATTGTTACAGATGTGCGAGAAGTTTTGGGAGAAGGGTTTAAACCCGGTGAGGGTAATTAGCGCTCCCTATGCAGTACCACCTGTCCATTGTTAGCCCGGGTGGCATGCATGTCGATAATGCGCTGGTTGCCAGACCCACGAAATCGCAAATCCAAGTCCTTTTTTGCATGAATATATGGGCCGTCTATTAAATAATCTGTCATACCAAGCAAGGCTTGTACGCCATTATCTTCGGTTCTGGCGATTAATTTTTCATATGTGTGGCCTGTGAAGGTGACTACATCCCAGCCCAGTGGCTTTACCAATTCTGCAACTTGAGCAAGTTCTGCTGCTTGCATAAATGGTTCGCCGCCGGAAAATGTTACACCACGTACCATTTTTCGACCGGGGCCGGGTTTTTTAATTGCACGGAATAATTGCCGCACAGTATATTCTTGGCCGAGGGCTGTATCCCAGCTCTCGGGATTATGACAGTGAGGGCAACCTAAATCACAGCCCTGTGCAAATACCACAACCCGGATGCCAGGGCCATCTACTAAGCTTTCGTAAGTTATGCCTGCTATTTTCATTTGGG